>TARA_R110002073_G_scaffold11861_1_pt1 | contig 164866 bp, 145 predicted proteins | sample TARA_R110002073 | Tara Oceans TARA_R110002073 (sample SAMEA4397174) | marine metagenome | biome: Polar Biome; feature: [DCM] deep chlorophyll maximum layer (ENVO:01000326); material: water (ENVO:00002006), including particulate matter (ENVO:01000060) such as... | depth 40 m
CCGCAGCAACGAAAGCCCCTCGCTGTCCGTTAAAAAAGAGCGGCTTTCAATCAACCCTAAATATGCTCTATCTGATCAATCTCGTACTCGAGCACACCACCAGGGGTGTCAATCGTTACCACATCACCTTCTTCCTTGCTGATAAGGCCACGGGCGATAGGCGAGTTCACCGAGATTTTTCCTTTCTTAATATCAGACTCATCATCACCAACGATTTGATATTTCTTCGCCTCGTCCGTTTTGACATTAACAATCGTCACCGTCGTACCAAACATCACTTTTCCAGTCGGGGCGATTTCACGAATATTAATAATCTGCGCCCCAGACAGCTTCGACTCGATGTCCCGCACACGGGCTTCAGCAAAACCCTGCTGCTCACGGGCAGCGTGATACTCAGCATTTTCTTTTAAATCGCCATGCTCGCGCGCCTCAGCAATCGCCTTGGTAATGCGCGGGCGATCAACCATTTTAAGGCGCTGCAACTCTGCTCGCAGTGCTTCAGCGCCCTCCGTCGTCATCGGATATCTTTGCATTAGGACTCCTTCTTCGCTCTATCAGCGTGTAAGTCCTGCAAACGTCGAACCTGCGTATCACGATCTGCCGACACCGCATCACAGACTACCCGCGCGCCGGTAATCGTCGTGGTGTAATAAACATTACGCTGCAACGCAGAGCGACGAATCGCGGCCGAGTCACGCACCGCTTGCTTGCCTTCGGTCGTATTGATGATCAAATGAATGTCGCCATTTTTGATCATATCGACAATATGGGGGCGGCCTTCGAGTACTTTATTAACAGAAGAAACAGGCACGCCCGCCGCTTCAATTAATTTCGCCGTGCCGCTAGTCGCTACCAAAGTAAAGCCTTGCGCCGAAAGATCGCGCGCCACTTCAACAGCAGCCGTTTTATCGACATCACGCACCGAAATAAAAGCTGTGCCGCTACGTGGCAAGGTGTCGCCGGCACCCAACGCAGCCTTCGTAAAGGCTTCTGCGAACGTTGCACCAACACCCATCACTTCGCCCGTAGACTTCATTTCAGGGCCAAGGATCGGATCGACTTTCGGGAATTTATTAAACGGGAACACCGCTTCTTTGACATAAAATTCTGTCGGCACGATTTCCTGAGTAAAGCCCTGATCTGCCAAGCTCACGCCGGCCATACAGCGCGCCGCGATTTTCGCCAACGACACACCGATCGCCTTCGAAACAAACGGTACCGTTCTCGATGCGCGCGGATTTACTTCAAGGACGTAAACATCACCATCCTTGACCGCAAACTGAACATTCATCAGGCCAACCACGCCAAGCTCCAACGCCATCGCACGCGACTGCTCTCGCATGACATTCTGAACATCATCAGAAAGCGAGTAAGGTGGCAACGAGCAAGCCGAATCACCCGAGTGAACACCGGCTTGTTCGATATGCTGCATGATCGCGCCAATGACAACATCTTTGCCGTCACAGACTGCATCAACATCCACTTCAATCGCGTCATCCAAGAAACGATCTAGCAGCACCGGCGACTCATTCGACACCGACACCGCATACTTCATGTAGTTACGCAGCTCACCTTCGTTGTAAACGATTTCCATGGCGCGTCCACCGAGTACGTACGATGGACGCACCACTAACGGATAACCAATTTCCGCCGCCAACCTGCAACCATCCTCAACACTACGGGCGGTACGGTTCGGTGGCTGCTTCAGGTTTAGCTTGGTGATGAGCTGCTGAAAACGCTCGCGGTCTTCCGCTTCATCAATCGCATCTGGGCTCGTACCAATAATCGGCACACCAGCACCTTGCAACGAGCGAGCCAGCTTCAACGGCGTCTGACCACCGTACTGAACAATCACGCCCTTAGGCTTTTCTTTGGCAACAATTTCCAACACGTCTTCAAGCGTCACCGGCTCGAAATACAAACGATCGGAGGTGTCGTAATCGGTCGATACCGTTTCAGGATTACAGTTAACCATAATGGTTTCGTAACCATCTTCACGCATCGCCTGCGCAGCATGCACGCAGCAGTAATCAAATTCGATACCTTGCCCAATACGGTTCGGCCCGCCCCCAATCACCATGATTTTATCGCGCGCCGTTGGCAGCGCTTCGCACTCTTCGTCATAGGTCGAGTACATATACGCCGTGCTGGTCGAAAACTCCGCGGCACAGGTATCAACGCGCTTATACACCGGATGCAAGTTCAACTCGTGACGCTTATCGCGAACATCGGCTTCTTTGACACCCAATAGAGCTGCCAAACGCGCATCAGCAAAACCTTTGCGCTTTAAACGATAAAGTGTGTCTTTATTCAGCGCGCTAAACGTACTTGCCGCGACAGACCGCTCGTCATTAACGAGGTCTTCAATCTGAACAAGGAACCAGCGATCCACTTTAATCAGCTGATAAAGTTCTTCAACGGTATAACCGGCACGGAAGGCATCAGCAATGACCCACAAACGATCAGGTGACGGCACCGCCAACGCTTGGGCAACCAACTCACGCGCATCGCCGTCATCGGGGTTAATGAACGGGTCGAAACCACATACATCAACCTCCAAACCACGCATGGCTTTTTGCAGCGACTCTTGGAAGTTACGACCGATCGCCATCACTTCGCCAACCGACTTCATCTGAGTCGTCAACATTGGATCCGCGTCGGCAAATTTCTCGAAATTAAAGCGTGGGATTTTCGTCACCACGTAATCAATGGACGGCTCGAACGATGCCGGCGTTAAACCACCCGTAATATCGTTCTGCAGTTCATCAAGGGTATAACCAATCGCCAGCTTTGCCGCGACTTTCGCAATCGGGAAGCCGGTCGCTTTCGACGCCAAGGCGGATGAACGCGACACACGCGGGTTCATCTCAATCACCACGAGGCGCCCAGTGTCCGGATCAACGCCAAACTGTACGTTCGAACCGCCGGTCTCAACACCAATCTCACGCAATACCGCCAGCGAGGCGTTACGCATAATTTGATATTCTTTATCGGTTAACGTTTGCGCGGGTGCAACCGTAATCGAATCGCCAGTGTGCACACCCATCGGATCGAAGTTTTCGATCGTGCAGACGATAATGCAGTTGTCCTTTTTATCGCGGACAACTTCCATTTCATATTCTTTCCAACCCAGCAGCGACTCGTCGATCAGCAATTCTTTGGTTGGCGACAAATCAAAACCGCGGCCACAAATCTCTTCGAACTCTTCACGGTTATACGCAATACCACCGCCAGAACCGCCCATGGTAAAGCTCGGACGGATAATGCATGGAAAACCGATTGAGTCGAGCACTTGGAACGCTTCTTCCATGCTGTGCGCAATCGCAGAACGCGGGCATTCCAGTCCAATCTTGCGCATAGCCACATCAAAACGCTGGCGATCTTCCGCCTTATCAATCGCGTCGGCATTGGCGCCAATCATTTCCACGCCAAATTTTTCGAGGACGCCTTCGCGCTCCAAATCTAACGCACAGTTCAGTGCCGTCTGCCCGCCCATTGTCGGCAGCAATGCATCCGGCTTTTCTTTCTCGATAATTTTGGCGACGGTCTGCCAGGTAATCGGCTCAATATAGGTCGCATCCGCCATAGACGGATCCGTCATAATCGTAGCCGGATTCGAGTTCACCAGAATGACGCGCACGCCTTCTTCGCGCAGCGCCTTACAGGCTTGTGCACCGGAGTAATCGAATTCGCACGCCTGACCAATCACGATCGGGCCCGCGCCAATAATTAAAACACTTTGGATATCAGATCTTTTTGGCATCTGCGCTTACCCGTTGTTCGCTTGTTGCATAAGTTCGATAAAGTGATCGAACAGCGGCGCAACGTCATGTGGCCCTGGGCTCGCCTCAGGGTGTCCCTGGAAGCTGAACGCTGGCTTGTCGGTAAGATGTACGCCTTGCAAGGAGCCATCGAACAGCGACACATGCGTCACTCTCATATTGTCCGGTAATGTCGTTTCATCAACGGCGAAACCGTGGTTCTGGCTGGTAATCATCACAACGTCTTGATCGAGATCTTTGACTGGATGGTTGGCACCATGATGGCCAAACTTCATCTTCTGGGTTTTCGCGCCGCAGGCTAACGCCAACAACTGATGACCCAGACAAATACCAAACACCGGAATATTCGTTTCGAGGATTTCGCTGATCGCGGTAATGGCGTAATCGCATGGCTGCGGATCACCCGGGCCATTCGACAAAAACACACCATCAGGCTTCAATGCCAACACGTCAGCCGCCGGAGTTTGCGCCGGCACAACCGTTAAGCGGCAACCGCGCGCCACCAGCATGCGCAAAATATTACGCTTCACACCAAAGTCGTACGCGACAACATGAAATTTCTCGTCCGCCAGTTCTGCGTGACCCTGACCCAATGCCCAAACGCTCTCCGTCCACGGATAAGACTTGGCGGTCGACACTTCTTTGGCCAGATCCATGCCACTGAGACCGGCAAAGCCGCGAGCCGCAGCCAGCGCGCGCTCTTCGCTCAGCTCTTCACCGGCGTGCGTGCCGGCAATAATGCAGCCGTTTTGAGCGCCTTTTTCACGCAAAATCCGTGTTAAGCGGCGGGTATCGATATCGGCAATGCCAACAATGCTGTTGTCGTTGAGGTATTCCGGCAGAGATTGCTCTGCACGAAAGCTCGACACCGTCATCGCCAGATCACGAATAATCAGGCCTTTGGCCCAAACGCGATCAGACTCAGCGTCTTCAGCGTTCACACCAACGTTGCCAATATGAGGATAGGTCAGGGTGACGATCTGCTCCGCATAGGAGGGATCCGTCAAAATTTCCTGATAACCAGTCAGAGCGGTATTAAACACCACCTCTCCAACGGCTTCGCCGGGCGCACCGATGGCGACACCCCGGAAGATACTGCCGTCTTCCAGTGCGAGTAGGGCTGGTACCGTCAAGGTAACCTCCAGTCTTGTTCGGGGGCGGAGCTCTAACAGACACGTGTCGCAAAAAAGCGAGATGGATGATATCCAACTCGCTTTTTAGTCATTTTGGGTCTGTCGCCGAGCCATTTGGGCGGGGGCTAATTGTAGGGGGTGATGGCCCCCCTGTCACGGGCGAAACGGACTATTTCAGGTCGAGAACATCCAACATGTCGAACTGACCCGTTGATTGACCACCCAACCAAGCCGCCGCGCGCACGGCACCGCGGGCAAAATTCATTCGGCTCGAGGCCTTATGGGTAATTTCTAGGCGCTCGCCGTCATCTGCGAACATCACGGTGTGCTCTCCAACGATGTCGCCAGCACGGATCGTTTCGAAACCGATTGTCTGACGGTCGCGAGCGCCAGTACGGCCCTCACGGCCATAAACCGCGCATTCTTTTAGGTCGCGGCCCAATGCAGAGGCCACCACTTCGCCCATGGCCAGCGCGGTACCGGAGGGCGCATCGATCTTATGACGGTGATGCGCCTCAATGATTTCAATATCAACACTGTCGCCGAGAACGCGCGCGGCCACATCAAGCAACTTCAAGCTCAACGTCACTCCGACCGAATAGTTGGCGGCAAAACAAATCGCCACGTCCGCCGAAGCCGCCGTTAACGCCTGTTTTTGCGCATCATTCAAACCCGTTGTACCAATAACTAGCTTCTTTCCTGCGGCACGGCAAATCTCGATATGGCGAGCCGTTGCCTCTGGCACAGTAAAGTCGATAAAGATATCGGCATCCGCCACAACCTCTTCGAGCGACCCGGCCAGTAATACGCCGAGCTTGCCCACACCAATCAACTCGCCCGCATCCGCGCCAATTAGGCTCGAACCCGGCGCATCCACTGCCGCACCTAGGGTTAGCGTATCAACCGCCTGCACGGCCTCAATTAATGTGCGCCCCATACGACCGGCTGCGCCAAGAATGCCAACTTTCATACACTTAATTCTCTTCGTTCTTAATACGGATGGTGCGCACAACAAGCTCTGGCTCGAAAGCAGCTCACCACGACAATTCAATAGAGCAGGAAGTGTAGCGACTTGCGCCCCGTAGTTCACGCGGGAACTACGGGGCGGCGCCAAGAGAAGTGATCATGTGGCTTCGAGACGTTAATCAACATTGCCTCGGAGCGAACAACTTATTGCACTAAATACGGGCTGCTCACAACGCTATAAAGGTTCTCTCCGGAACGCTGCATAAATCGGCGCCGTTTGCGATCAAACTTGCCAAAGCTCATGCCGGAGTCCTGCCACGCACGCACTTCCACCAAACGCTTACGGGCATACAGCACGTCCAACGCTTCCATGCTGTAGCTGCTCGGCAAGGCTGCCGCCTGACGCAACTGATCTAGCGCCGCGTCAATACCGGCACCCTTCTCAAGGTAAAGCAAACTATTCGCGTATTCGTAACGAACAATTGCCATGTCATCGACACTGTTTAGCGCCAGCGCAAAATCTTCTTCTGCATTAATCGGCTGGGCGCCAAACGTCAGCCGCCCCACACCCTTGCCTACGCGACGAATAACATTGGCATCGAACGCTGCGTTCAGCGCCAAGGTTAACGGGTGATCCGGATCAACCGCCAACGCCTCAGTTGCGGCGTTGATCACCGACGGCCCCAACCCCGCCGTCACTACCTTCGCCACCGCTGCGTCCTCCGCTAGGCGCGCCACCGCATAGGCATACCCTAAACGCAACAACACATACTCAGGGTGCAATGCTTCATCGCCGGGCAACACCGGCATTAACTCACTCAGCTCTTGAATACGATCAATTGCATCTTGCAAGAACACCTGCTTCTCTTGATTTGAGCGGGCCAGATAAACGCCCTGCAGAATTTCACCGAAAATAGCAGGCACTAATGCATAACCTCCGTACTTAACCCCGAGCCGATAAGATCGCTCGAAATCGCCGCGAAAATAAGCCTGCCAGACCTCCAGCACATTCAAACTGTGCGCCTCCCAATCGACATCTTGGTGCGCCAAGGTATGCATCAATTGCGGGAAGCGGTGATAACGGTCGCGCAAATACTCAGCCGACGGAAACGGAATACGCAAACCACGCATAAACCGATCCCAATTCGTTTCGATTTCGGCAAACGTATAAATGTAAGGGTTTTGGTCGAACGGCGGCGATTGCCACGCCGAGTTGATCACCTTGGCATCGATGATAAATTCGGCACTGGGCCTTTGCGCAAAGGTTTGCTGCACGCGTTGCTGGGCATTCTCCAAAGGAGAATCAGCAACACACACCGACGCCAACAGCGCCAAACTGGTGGTTACGACAAGACGGATCATTCCACGAGACTCTTTGTTATTTTTTTAGTGGTCAAGCGACTATAGCAGGCAGGCAACACCCAACAATCCGTCGAATGTCTCAAAAACAAAGGGAACGGGTCGAAATAAAGACTGAGAGGTTAGCTTAGAGGAAGCTTAGGCATTGGCCTGCCGCAACACGGCAAACCAATATTCTTCACCTAAGACTGGGCATTTCAGCCGAGGTCAGACAAGGCGCCCGCACGAGCGCCGCTCTGACTAGATGCCTTCAAAAAAGCGCTTAACGCCCTTAAACCAAGTGGTTTTCTTCGGATTATGGTGATCGCCACCATCATCTAGCGAGGACTGGAACTGGCGCAACAACTCCTTCTGCTTACCATCAAGCCCCACCGGTGTTTCGATCTCAACACGGCAAAGCAGATCACCCGGCGGACCACCGCGTACAGAAACCACACCTTTGCCACGCAACCGGAACAGCTTGCCGGTCTGCGTTTCCGCAGGCACCTTCAGCCTAACCTTGCCATTTAGCGTCGGCACTTCTAAGTCGCCGCCCAGCGCGGCATCAACAAACGACACCGGCACATCACAATGCAGGTCGTTGCCATCGCGCTGAAAGATTCGATGCGCACGAACCGACACCTGAACATACAGGTCCCCCGCTGGCGCGCCATGCTGCCCCGCTTCACCTTCGCCCGCCAAACGAATGCGGTCACCGGTATCAACGCCAGCTGGGATTTTCACCGCCAGCGTTTTAGTGCTTTGTTTACGCCCCTGGCCCTGACAAGACGGGCACGGGTCTTTGATCATCGAGCCCGCACCACGACAGGTCGGACACGTTTGCTGAACCGTAAAGAAGCCTTGCTGCATTCGCACCTGACCGGCGCCGCCACAGGTGCCACAAGCAACCGGCGCTGCTTTATCTTTCGCGCCGGTTCCATCACACGTTTCACAACCGACCCACGTTGGCACGCGAATATTTTCGCTGGTACCACGTACCGCCTGCTCTAACGTCAGCTCCAAGGTGTAGCGTAAGTCAGCGCCACGTGACGGACCGCGACGACCACCGCCGCCTCCGCCAAAAATGTCGCCAAAAATATCACCGAAGATATCGCCAAAACCGCCCGCGCCCTGACCCTGGCCATGACCCGCCTGACCATCAACACCGGCATGACCAAAGCGATCGTACGCCGCACGCTTTTGCTCATCGGCCAAGATCTCGTAGGCTTCCTTGGATTCTTTAAACTTTGCTTCGGCTTCAGCGTTATCCGGATTGCGATCCGGATGAAACTTCATCGCCTGACGGCGATACGCTTTTTTCAATTCAGCCGCATCGGCATCTTTCTTAACACCAAGGACTTCGTAGTAGTCACGCTTAGACATGGTAGTAGCTACTTCCTGTCGGTTTCTTCTCACAGACCAACGCCGAGCATAGCCCGGCGTCGTTCGTGTAACATCTCATTCCACACATAGGGCGCCAAACGTCTGGCACCCTATCGCGGCTCATTACTTCTTGTCGTCTTTAACTTCTTCGAACTCAGCATCGACAACGTCATCGGCCGCAGCAGAAGCTTGATCAGCATCCGCCGCGCCTTCAGCGCCTTGCTCTTGCTGCGCCGCTTCAGCATACATACGCTGAGCCAGTGCACCGGAAGCATCTGCCAACGCTTTCGTTTTCGCTTCAATCTCTTCTGCATCACTACCTTGTAGCGCTTCTTCAAGGTCAGTAATGGCCGTAGTGATTGCCGCTTTCTCTTCATCAGTTGCTTTGTCTGCCGCTTCTTCCAAGGTTTTCTTGGTCGCGTGAACAAGATGATCAGCTTGGTTACGCGCCGACACGAGCTGCTCGAATTTTTTATCTTCGTCAGCGTGGGCTTCTGCGTCTTTTACCATTTGATCGACTTCTTCATCAGACAAGCCGGAGTTCGCTTTCACCTGAATAGTCTGCTCTTTACCGGTCGCCTTATCTTTCGCGCCGACGTGCAAAATACCGTTCGCATCAATATCAAACGTCACTTCAATTTGTGGCATGCCGCGCGGTGCAGGCGGAATGTCTTCTAAATTAAACTGACCCAGCGATTTGTTTTGCGCGGCTTGCTTACGCTCGCCTTGCAATACATGCACGGTCACTGCTGTTTGACTGTCCGCTGCGGTCGAAAACACCTGCGATGCTTTCGTTGGGATAGTGGTGTTTTTGTCGATGATCGACGTCATCACGCCACCCATGGTTTCAATACCAAGAGTCAGTGGTGTCACATCCAACAACAACACGTCGGTCACGTCGCCAGACATGATCGCGCCCTGTAGCGCCGCACCAATGGCAACCGCTTCATCAGGGTTCACATCTTTGCGTGGCTCATGGCCGAAGAACTCAGCAACCAGCTTCTGCACCATCGGCATACGCGTCTGGCCACCAACCAAAATCACATCGGTAATATCGGCATTCGAAAGGCCCGCATCCTGCATCGCAGTCTTACATGGCACTAACGATTTGGTGACGAGATGCTCAACCAATGACTCAAGCTTGGCACGCGTCAACTTAACGACCATGTGCTTAGGACCAGTGTTATCTGCGGTAATGTACGGCAGGTTAACTTCAGTCTGCTCACTTGAAGACAATTCAATTTTCGCTTTTTCTGCAGCTTCTTTTAGACGCTGCATCGCCAGCGCATCGCCAGACAAGTCGATGCCAGAATCTTTCTTAAACTCACCGGCCAAGAAATTAATCAACAACACGTCAAAGTCTTCGCCGCCAAGGAAGGTGTCACCGTTGGTGGACAACACTTCGAACTGCTTTTCGCCGTCGACGTCTGCAATTTCAATAATGGATACGTCAAAGGTACCGCCACCAAGGTCATACACCGCGATCTTGCGCTCTTTGCCGTCGGTCTTGTCCATGCCGTACGCCAACGCCGCCGCAGTCGGCTCGTTGATAATGCGCTTAACATCCAGACCCGCAATACGACCAGCATCCTTGGTTGCCTGGCGCTGTGAGTCGTTAAAGTAAGCAGGGACAGTAATAACCGCTTCGGTAACGGTTTCGCCAAGATAATCTTCAGCGGTTTTTTTCATCTTTTTCAAAACTTGCGCAGAAATCTGTGGTGGCGCCATTTTCTCGCCATTCACTTCAACCCACGCGTCGCCATTGTCTGCTTCAACAATTTTGTACGGCACCATCTTGATGTCTTTCTGCACAACGTCATCTTTAAAACGACGACCAATCAAACGCTTAATCGCGTAGAGCGTGTTGTTCGGATTGGTGACTGCTTGACGCTTGGCAGACTGACCCACCAAGGTTTCTTCGGCATACGCAATAATCGACGGAGTCGTGCGTGTGCCTTCGCTGTTCTCAAGTACTTTAACCTTGGTGCCTTCCATTACGGCCACACAAGAGTTTGTTGTACCCAAATCAATACCAATAATCTTACCCATCTTTACTACTCCTTCACGTCGCTCAGGGGTCCCTATCGGCAACCCCTAACGCTGAACTATTGTCGTTACCAACGCCTATATGGCGGCTTCAGACTGCCTTTCAAGGCCTGCGTTAAAAAATCTTCGGTGTTTTTCTGCACGAACTGCCGACGCGCCACAGACGAACTAGGCGTCGCCCTTCGCCACCACCACACGCGCTGGGCGTATTAGGCGACCATTCAGGGAATAACCCTTCTCCAGCACATCAATCACGCTATTGGGCTCTGCCCCAGGCATCGGCACCATCGTCATCGCCTCGTGCTGCTGCGGATCAAATGCCTCGCCCTTCGGATCGATCTGCTCAATTTTGTACTTGCCGAACACATCGAGCAGCACTTTGAGGGTTAGCTCGGTACCTTCGATCGCGGGCTTTAGCGCTTCAACGTCTGTCGGCAAGCTCGTTAACGCACGCTCAAGACTGTCTGCAACCGCCAAAATGTCGGCAGAAAACTTATCCAGCGCGAATTTATGTGCGTTGCTAACGTCGCGCTCTACGCGGCGCCGCACATTCTGAATTTCTGCCTGAGCGCGCATGTCCGCCTCAGCCAATGATTTCTCTGTCGCCGCCAGCTTCTCCTTCAGCGCCGCCAACTCCGCAGCCAAATCCACTTCTGGCTCGGCATCTGTCTGCTCATCTGCGTACAGCACTTCTACCTCAGGGTTCTCACTGGAACCCTCTTCAGGGCGATCAACTGAACCCGTATCCACTGCCGGTTCCTGCTCGTCAGGACGCGTATTTTCGTGCTCGTTCATGCAAAATTCTCCGTGGTCTCGCAGGCGCACTTCGGCCCGCTTCGGGAAGCCGGCAACAATATGGGAACAGATGGGCAGGATTCAAGGGTAATAAAGAAGAAAGAACGTAAAAACGACGATTATTCACTCACTCGGCGGATTAACAGAGAGCCAAAGCGCACCACCCTCGAGGGAGCCTGCTTGCAGGCGATGGGTTTTTGGTTTTGACCTAAGGTTAATCGCTTGCAAGCAAGCTCCCACAAAAACATCAAACCACGCCGACCTTGTGGGAGCCTGCTTGCAGGCGAATCTTTTAGTGGGCTAACCGAGTCACGTCGCCTGTGCGCAGGGCCTTAATCTAATTTCCACGCAATGCCGCCGACAAAATACGGGCGGTGATATCCACTGTCGGAATGACCTTTTCATAATCCATACGCGTTGGCCCCACGACCGCCAGCACTCCTACCGGCGAACCTCCTGCCTCACCCCCCGTCGCGCTGCCGAAATAGGGCGCCGAGACAAGCGAGAACTCGCTAAACGGCTGATAGCCCGCCTCCCGACCAATAAATATCTGCACGCCTTGCCCATGCATACTGCGCTCAAGCAAATGCAAAATGTCGCGTTTATGGCTAAACGCATCGAACAGATCTTTTAACTGATCTAAACCGTCGGCGCCGGTACTGTTGAGCAAATTCGCTTCGCCCGACACCACGTAACCGCCATCATCGTCGGCGCGCTGCAAACCCTTCGCCGCCACATCCATGGTCATCTGCATCAGCGAATCCATGCTTTGCTTATCGGTGCGCATGGTGTGCAGCAGACCGTCGCAAATCTCATCCAAATTGCAGCCGGCATAGGTACGGTTAATATAATTTGCGGCCTGGCGCAGCTCCGCCTCGGCGTACTCTCTATCAGTATGGATAATGCGGTTTTGCACCTCAGCACGATTAACCACCAACACCACCAACACCCGCTGCCCCGACAACGGCAAGAATTCCACCTGCCGTAATGTCGTCACATCGCGGCGCGGCACGACCACCACGCCCGCCATACGGGTCAATTCCGCCAGCGCCTTGGACGCCTGCGCAACTAACTCTTGCGGCGATAAATCGGGGTGAATTAAAAGGCTCAGCTCCTCACGTAAACCTTGCGCGCCCTTCTGATTAAGCGCCGAACTACGCAGCAAGGCATCAACATAAAGGCGATAGCCCGCCTCGGTCGGCACGCGCCCAGCAGAGGTATGCGGGCTGGACAGCACGCCCATATCCTCTAGCTCCGCCATAATATTGCGAATCGTCGCCGGGCTGACCGTCAGTCCCGCGCCCTGCGCAAGTGTCTTCGAGCCCACGGGCTGGCCGTCACGGATATGCCGCTCGATCAGCGCCATTAACAGCTGCTGCTTACGTTCATTTAACTCTGGATGAGACATCGGCAAACCTTGTCGCACATGCGGTGTTCATTATAAGAATGGAATCTCTCACGAAAAGGCTTATCAATCGACGTTGGTTTGCTTATCATGACCGCACTACTGACCTTATGGACAGGAAAGACAATGCTAACGCACCTCAGTGTTCGCCACTTCGCCACCGTTGACGCTCTAGAACTAGAGCCCGGTAAAGGCCTCACGGTTATCAGCGGTGAAACCGGCGCAGGCAAGTCGATTATTATGGACGCCCTCGGCCTCACGCTGGGCGAACGCGCCGACGCCAACGCCGTTCGTGCCGGCTGTGAACGGGCCGAGGTACAAGCCACTTTCGATATTCGCGATTGCGCTGAAGCGCGCCAATGGCTCGCCGACCGCGAACTCGATGCCGACGACGAATGCATCCTACGCCGCACCGTGCGCAACGACGGCCGCTCTCGTGCCTATGTTAATGGTAGCCCAGTACCCGTTGCTGACGTCCGTGCACTGGGCGATTTTCTCATTAATATCCATTCCCAGCATGAACATCAGTCTCTGCTCAAAAAAGACACCCAGCGTAGCTTGCTCGACAGCTATGCCGGCGCAGGCGCCAACGCCGACACCGTTCGTCAACACTGGCGCCAATGGCAAAAAGCTCAACGCGCGCACAGCGACGCACTGGCCAAGGCCAACGAACAAGGCGAACGCCAAGACTTACTACGCTTTCAACTGGAAGAACTCGACGCCTTTGCGCTCGCCGAGAATGAGCTCAGCGAATTAGAAACAGAACAAAAGCGCTTAGGGAACGCCGACGCACTGATTCGCTTGTGCCAACAATCACTGGCCAGCCTTTATGAAGGCGACGAAGGCACCGTCAACGATATGCTCGGCCAATGCAGTCATTGGCTGTCAGACGCGGCCGCCGAAGACAGCACTCTGGCATCCGTACTCAACAGCGTCGAGTCTGCCCGTATTCAGGCTGAATCTGCTGCGGATGATCTGCGCCACTATCTCGACAAGCTCGAAGCAGACCCAGAACGGCTCGCCTTTGTCGAAGAGCGTCTAAGCCAAGCATGGACACTGGCACGCAAACACCGCGTGCGCCCAGATGAGCTGTACGCGCACCATCAACGCCTCAGCGAAGAGGCTGGCACCCTCGAGCATTACGACGAACATCTAACCGAACTCGAAACCACAGCACGCAAAGGCCAAGACGATTACGAAAAGTCTGCACGCGCGCTGAGCGATCGCCGCCGCAAACATGCCGCCAAACTCGCCACCGGCGTGATCAAACATTTAAAAACATTAGGCATGCCCGGCGCACGGCTCGACATAGCACTGCAGCCCTGCCAGCCCAGCGCCGACGGCAACGAACAGGTTGAATTCTTGTTTACCGCCAACCCCGGCCAGCCTTTAAAAGCGCTCGCCAAAGTAGCGTCTGGCGGTGAGCTGTCGCGAGTCAGCCTCGCCATTCAAGTGATTTGCGCGCAAACCCTAACCGTCCCGTGCCTTGTCTTTGATGAAGTCGATGTCGGTGTGGGTGGCGGTGTCGCCGAAATTGTTGGCCGCCTATTGCGCCAGCTCGGCGAGCACGCCCAAGTGCTCTGCATCACCCATCAACCGCAAGTCGCGGCACTCGGCCACCACCATTGGCACGTATTGAAACAGCAAAGCAAAACCAGCACCCATACGCAGATACTGTCACTCGATAGCGGCTCAAGGGTTCAAGAAGTGGCCAGAATGCTCGGCGGCATAGAAATCACCAGCTCGACCCTCAACCATGCCCAAGAAATGCTGGAAAAAAGTCAGGCCGAGTAAGCAGAGCAGCCGAAGGGGCTAGTCGCCGCAGAGTTTTGCGGCCCTGATTATTTTCTCGTAGGAGCTTGCAAGCGATTCTGCCTAGAAGGCAGCACTAAAAAGGAAAGATGGCTTGAACTAGTCGAGTGCGATTATTCACCGGAAGATCAATAAAGCGAGACAACAACGAGGCGGGCTAAACGCAAAAATCCCCTGCTATAGGCGCCAACTGCGCAGCAGAGGATCTTTATTCAAATGAACCAGTATAATTACTTCTTCTTCGCCTTCACATACAAAACCAGCTTGTGATCAACGAGCTCAAAACCATGCTGGTCAGCAATAAGCTGCTGACGCTTCTCAATCTCAGCATCAACAAACTCAATCACATCACCCGTATCCAAACGCACCATATGGTCGTGATGGCCTTCGTTAGCCAACTCAAACACCGCTGAGCCACCCTCAAAGTTGTGCCGCTCAACAATACCGGCCTGCTCAAACTGTGTCAGCACGCGGTATACCGTGGCCAGCCCCACATCCTCACCAGCATCCAGTAGCGCCTTATAGATATCTTCCGCGCTCATGTGGCGCTCTGGCGCCTCTTCCAGGTACTGCAAAATTTTGACCCGGGGCAAAGTCACCTTAAGGCCCGCTTTGCGCAAATCCTGATTATCCACTGACACCTACTCCACACTGTGGTCCGTACTATCACGGAACCTTGTTTCCACTCACGAGGTCTGTATTATCGCCGCAACCTTATGTGAATTCCCAGACCTATGCAAAAGCTCGTTCCCGCTATTCTCGTCGCCCTGCTCTGCCTCAGCGGCTGCAGCACGGTTCGCTTCCCCGGTGTCTATCGCGTCGATATCCCGCAGGGCAACTTTGTCACCTCAGACATGCTCGTGAAGCTCGCCCCCGGCATGACCCCGGATCAAGTCCGCTATGTTATGGGCGTTCCCTCACTGGTCGACCCCTTTACCCAAGACACTTGGTTCTACCTAATGACCTATCAGCCAGGCAAAGGCGAGCCGGTCGATCAGCAAATTATCGTGCACTTCGACAATGGCGTGTACACCCATTACGACGGCGAAGTCATCAAAGATCTACAGAAGAAGACACAGGCCGAAAAAGACCAAGCACTACAAAAGAAGGCCGACCAGCAACGCAGGGATTCCGAAACAGACGCCCGCGTAGCCCCAGATAAAAACAGTAAAAAAGAAACTAAAAAGCCTGCCGCCGACACCACAGACAAGACAAGCAGCGACACTGAAACAACCGAATAACAGCGACACTGCAAACGCAAAAAGGGGCGACCCACTCGCCCCTTTCCAAAAAGCACCCTCAACACTGCGTTATAGCCTGATCAACCCATCCGGTTATCCATAAAAAAAGCGACCTACAAAGGCCGCCCTTCTATCAACACCAGCAGCTCACACGCCCTTGCGCGCCTTCGCCCGCAACGCCCGCTCTTTACGATTCGCCTTAGGGTCTGCCGTCAGCGGACGGTAAATCTCAACACGTTCACCTTCCTGCATTACCCGCTGACGCGGATTGCCTTCCGACTTACCGAACACCCCCATGCTTGCCACGGACAAATCCAACTCAGGAAAGAATTCAGTAATGCCTGACTGCCGCGCGGCATCAAACATCGTCGTGCCCCGCGCCACCCGTAACGACAACAACTTTTGCTTTGTCGGCAACGCATAAGCCACTTCAATACTGATCATGTCGTCACTCATGGCCGCTTAAATAATCCCAAACGCATGCAAGAACACAACGGCGATTGCCAGCGGCGCCAGAATTCTCAGCACTGCACGCCACACCAAGTACACCTTAAAGTTTTTCATCATTAACTCTTTGCGCGCATGGGTTTCCTTCATCACCCAGCCCGCAAAAATCGCAATCAGCAATCCGCCCAACGGCAACATAATATTGGTGGTTAAGAACTCCACTAACTCAAAAAAGTTGCGGCCAAACAATTGATACTCTTCACCCGAATACAGGTTAAACGAGAACACCGTCCCCATACCCAAGATGAACGCCAACACGCCAATCAGTATCGACGCCCGCACTCGCTTCCAGCCACGTTCAACCAACCACGCCACCAATGGCTCGCCTAACGAAATCGACGAACTCCATGCGGCAAACACCACCAACACAAAAAACAACGTGCCGAACAAAATCCCCATGGGCATTTGCGAAAAAGCCAACGGTAAAGTAACGAACATCAGCCCCGGTCCCGCCGCTGGCTCAAGCCCGTTAGCAAAGACAATCGGGAAAATGGCCATGCCCGCAACCAACGCTACTAAGGTATCCAGCAACGCGATAATTAATACCGTCGATCCAATCGATACAGGCTTGCGCACACCGCCAACCATCATTTCTTTAGGCATATACGCGCCATACGCCATGATCGCGCCCAGCCCGAGACTCAACGTAAAGAACGAATGTCCCATGGCGACAATGACCGCTTCCGCAGTGAGCTTTTCCGGCTCAAAGGTAAACAAAAATGCCAAACCTTCACTGAAATGCCCGGTCGTCGTCGCGTAACCCAGCAACACCGCCAGCAACACAAACAGCAACGGCATCACAATCCGCACCATGCGCTCTAAACCGCGATTCACGCCGAACGCCACCACGCCCATCGACAGCACCATAAAGATAAAGTGCATGCCGGTTAACGTGGCCGGATCTGCCAGCAAGCCTTTGTAGACTGCATCAACGGATTCCGCCGTCGCATCGGTAAACGCCGTTGGCATTTTAAAAACGTAATACAGCGCCCAGCCAGCAATTACACTGTAGAAAGAGAGAATCAAGAAGCCCGCGAGCGCGCCCATATAACCAATCAGCGACCAAAACCGACGGCCCTGCGCCTGCTTGGCCAACGCCTGCATGGTATGAATCGGGCTCAAGCCACCACGCCGGCCCAACATCACTTCCGCCGTCATCACCGGAATGCCAATGACCAAAATGCACGCCAGATACACCAACACAAAGGCACCGCCACCGTACTCGCCGGTAATGTAGGGAAACTTCCAAATATTCCCCAACCCGACTGCAGAGCCCGTCGCCGCCAAAATAAACACCCAACGACTCGCCCAAACACCATGAAGCGGCTTTATTTCCTTATTCATTCATCATTCCCCATACAAACAGGCCGCCATTGTCCGTTTTACCGGCGGCAGGCTCAAGCGTAACCGTCCCCGCCCGCCCGTCTCGACACAATCTGGCCCTATTCCTGCCCACAAAACGGTACTCTCTATCAAACCGAGACTCGCTATAAACACTCGCGAGCCAGACCAGCAAACCGCCAAGCAAAGGCCGATTATGAAAAATAACCACCGAGAAAACGCAATCGAGACGGCTAAAGGGTGCGCTTCGTCCAACGCCTGCCTATAATCGCCGCCCTATGAGTACACGCAAATGAGCAAAGCCAAAGGTTCCAGCAGCCACAGCGCCGATATCGCCTATAACCGCAAGGCACGTCACGAGTATCACCTCGACGAGCGCTTTGAAGGCGGACTGGTGCTGCAAGGCTGGGAAGTAAAATCATTGCGCGCAGGGCGCGTCAATTTGACCGAAGCGTATGTGTTGCTGCGCGACGGCGAGGCGTTCCTGTTCGGTTGCCGCATCGAACCTCTGATTACCGCCAGCACCCATATCACCCCTGACCCAGTGCGCAGCCGCAAACTATTACTGCATCGCCGTGAGCTAGGAAAAATCTTCGGTGGCGTTCAAAAGCACGGCTTCACCTGCGTGCCGCTTAGCCTGTACTGGGTAAAAGGCAACGTGAAGTGCGAGATTGCGCTGGCCAAAGGCAAGCAGAATCACGACAAACGTGCCACAGAAAAAGATCGTGATTGGAATCGCCAGAAACACCGCGTGATGCGGCGAGGCGAGTAGCCAAAGCGCTTACCGCACCTTCGCGCCTACTTTTTTTACTGCCGCCTTTAGGCCTTGCTCTCAGTCCACATCCCCCACCAGCAAAACCTCAAACCACACAGACCTTGTGGGAGGCTGCTTGCAGGCGACAGGTTTAGGTTTCGATCTCAGGCAGCATCGCTTGCCAGCAAGTCCGACAAAACCTCAAACCGCACAGACCTTGTGGGAGGCTGCTTGCAGGCGACAGGTTTAGGTTTCGATCTCAGGCAGCATCGCTTGCCAGCAAGTCCGACAAAACCTCAAACCGCACAGACCTTGTGGGAGGCTGCTTGCAGGCGATAGGTTAGGTTTCGATCTCAGGCAGCATCGCTTGCCAGCAAGTCCGACAAAACCTCAAACCGCACAGACCTTGTGGGAGGCTGCTTGCAGGCGATAGGTTAGGTTTCGATCTCAGGCAGCATCGCTTGCCAGCACGCTCCCACGTAAACATCACATCACGCAGACAATAAAAAAGCGAAGCCTATAACGAGCTCCGCTTTAATTCACGCAACGATAAAACAACAGCGCAATTAAACCGCTTTCTGCTTACTCGCGCGTAAGCTGCGCACTTCATCCCGCGCCGCCCAGTAGAACAACATCCATGCACGCAGCACCGCAGGCAAAAAGTAAGCGCCAGTCAACACAAGCGGCATCATGCTCTGCTTAACAAAAGCATTCAGCGTCAGCAGGCCTGCCACATACAAGACGACAACCACCGCCAAACCAAGGGCTCTAAATAACACGGGGTAGCGCTTCATAGACGCCAATACCGCAGCCTGTTTTGTCTTTGCTTGATCCAACATTGCTTTCATCTCTTTACTCCTCAATGAACCACTTAGCTTCAGTGAGCGGTTCTTATCTCTCTCGACACACACTATCCGAACATGCATACCGAATAAGGGAACTGCTAGAAGCCATTGTGTGGCTACTCCGATAACTAACCCCTTGCACCCGCGCGCCTTGCTTATGGCAATCGCACCGGTACGTTAGCAACCGAACACAGGGCCATCCCTGCTGCGGACAATGAGACTCCAAAGTACCAATACAACTCCCGATAACTGCATGATTGTCGGACACGATTACACAACCTTTACATATATTTAAACCTTCCGTCACATCCCGCCATCCCCTACAATGATCAGGCTTATGGGGCCGACCTGGATTCGACGTTGGTACTGAAACCCGTGGTGCATGTCGAGTAGGTTACAGTGCTCGTAAATCCCTTGTGACATACAAAGTAATCGCAAACGACGATTCTTACGCACTAGCAGCTTAATACCCTGCTTATCGCCAATCGACCCAGCCTGTGGGGAAGAGCGGCGAGCACGCTACACAGGCTCGCAACAAAGTTCGCCCCGGACCGCGTTGCTAAAACCTTAGGGGATCGGAACCAGCACCCTGCCCGTCGGGCCGCCGGAACCTAAATTAATAGACACGGCTAAACATGTAGATCTACTGGTGAATGGTTGACGGACGCGGGTTCGATTCCCGCCGGCTCCACCAAATACGCAAAAGGCCCACTCCGAAAGGAGCGGGCCTTTTGCGTATTTGGGTGGCGGATGGTGTGGATGAGCAACACGCGTCCGGGTTCGACAAGCGAAATAACTATTTCGCGCAGAACGCATGCAAAGCATGCGGCCCCGAAGGGGTGAAAATAGCCCCTAGGCTATTTGAATCTTCCCGCCGGCGGGCCGACCAAAGCGCACTCCACCTCAATACAGCTCCCCAACTAATCTCATTACCCGCATTTACAATCAGACGCTCAAACAACAGCCACCGTACGAATTTCGCCGGCGCAGCCATAAAGGTCTTCGAATTATGAGCAAGAACCGCCGCTTTGCGCGACGTATGCTTCACACCGTCTTCTTTCACCGTGAAACCTTCCTGCCACAATCGCTAATAGCCATCCCAAAACTCTTGTCCACTGCGCTTAATGCCTATTTTATTGTCGGCAATTTCGCCACTAGCGCCTGAACTTCTTTGCTGATACTCAAAAGTTCTTTCAGCAATTGAGGGTTCACATCTAAATGGCCTTCGTATTCAGCTACATTGCGTGCGTTATGACATTGATCCAGAACCCGCCACTTAGCCTTTTCTAAACCTAACGTATGCTGCAAACACTGAAAAACTAAATAGCGACTTTCACTACGATAGCCATGCCAACGCAATGCGGCCAATGCAAAGGCATGAGCGGCGCCATACGCCAGCGAGAACTGGCTATCCTCACTTAAGCCTGCGATTTCCGCGTCTTTCAATTTGATGTTACCCGCTCGCAACATGCCGGAAAATTCTGCGGCATTCGCGGGTTCTGTTTTTAATTGATGAATGCGAACTAGATTATCGAGTACTTCCATGTTGGCTCCTGCCTTTGTGTTAAACATCCTTGTTAAACATCACTCTGCAATAAATCCATTCGCGGCTGCGCCATCACCTTCGTGACAAAGCTCTGTCCATCGGCCAAACGTTCAGCGAACTCGGTCGGTGTATATATCGTCGGATTAACAGGCCGCTGCAATTGCGTTTCAGCCCCCTCCAGCAAGCGCATAATATCGCTATAACCTAGCTCACTCCCCACCAGCATGACATCAACATCACTGCCAGCATGGCCCCCGCCCTTGGCCATCGAGCCGTAAATAAAGGCGTGCTCGCACTGGGGCAATACCGGCGCTAACGCCGCTTGCAACACCCCAGTCACACCAAAGGTTTTTTTAACGATCTCAACCAAATCATGAAACAGCGGCGACGCGGCATTAGCCTGATAATGATTTTGATTGCCCTGCTTACTCACCACCAACAAGCCCGCGCCGGTCAACTTAGCCAACTCGCGGCTAATCACACCCTTGCCCATTGCAGCAAAGCGCACCACTTCGTTGACATAAAAGCTCTTATCGGGCCGACCGAAAAACAGCCCCAGCACCCTTTGTTGCGCCTTAGTAAACAGCGCATCGCCTATGCTTGTCACCACCTGCGCACCCTCGAATCATGGAGTCAAATAGATACCCAATCTGGGTACTATAAGACCCATAATGGGTACTGTCTATCCGCAACAGACCATCACCGACATGCGGCGCGCAACCGAGCCATAGAGCTTTGGGAAATCAACGCGGTGGCTGCCCAGCCATGCCTTTGATGTACAAACGATTCAAATACCCCAAAAGACCTCAACCCCATAACCACTGATGTCCCAAGATTCTCTACTATCGGGGAATCAGTCCAACACTAAAGCCTAATGACAGGCTAAAAGCCGCTAAGAGCAATACCCTCATAATTCGCCGCTTGCCGACTCTCACCAACATGGATAGCATTACCTACAGATATTCAACTCTATAGGTAATACTATCCATGCCAAGGACTCTTGCCACAAGCAAGGCCTACCAAAAGGCCCTTATCACCATCCGAGAGATGGGCGGCACCATCCGCACAATGGATGCAATCCAGGCAGGGATCCACCCCCGAACCCTGTACCAACTTAGAGATTCCGGCGAGCTAGAGAACCTATCTCGTGGTGTTTATCGCCTCACAGATCAGGAACAACTATCTGATCCAGACCTTGTGATCGTTGCCAAGCGGGTTCCTCAAGCGATCATCTGTCTCGTTTCGGCACTGGCTTATCACGATATCACTACCCAAATTCCACATGCTGTTTCTATTGCCCTGCCCAAAGGCGCGGAAACTCCTCGTGTCGATTATCCACCCATTACAGTGCACCGATTTTCTGAGCCTGCGCTGGAAGAAGGGGTTGAAACGCATCAGATTGATGGTGTCTCAATCAAGATTTACTGCCCCGAAAAGACACTGGCAGACTGCTTCAAATTCAGAAACAAGCTGGGAATGGACATAGTTCTGGAAGCACTGAAATTCTATAAAGCACGTAAAACATTCAATCTCGAAAAACTAATAATGTATGCAAAAGTCTGCCGAGTCGAAAAAATAATGCGCCCCTACTTGGAGGCCACACTTTGACAAAATTTCAGGATAAAAATTTTGCACAGCCACAGGTTGCCCGTAAGAGTGGTGCACAAAAAAGTGCGCCATGAGCCCGACTAAAAATATCGCAGTCTCAGTACGCCAAAAATTACTGAACCGCGCAAGAACTGATAAACGGCCATTTGCCGAAATGCTCCAATACTATGCAATGGAGCGATTTTTATATCGCCTATCCCAATCAGCCCACGCAAAGCACTTCATCCTTAAAGGTGCTCTGATGTTGCGTGTTTGGGAATCGCCCCTATCTTCAAAATTAGAGGGCAGGCCAACGATGGACATCGATATGCTGGGGAAAACCAGTAATGATGAAGCCAGCATCGTTTCTCAGATAATCGACATACTTAACGTGCCAGTTGATCCTGACGGATTAAATTTTGACGTCGAATCGATTCAATCTGAACGCATCAAAGAGGATGCAGACTATCAGGGCGTTCGTGTGCGATTTCGTGGCATTCTTGATTCAGCCAGAATCAATATGCAAATTGATATTGGCTTCGGCGATATTGTCCACCCAAGCCCAGAAGAATGTGATCTGCCGACAATGCTCGACTTCAGCGCCCCGAGACTGCTCTGCTACAGCCGTGAGAGCGCCATTGCGGAGAAGTTCGAAGCGATGGTCAAGCTCGGCATTCTGAACAGCCGAATGAAGGACTTTTTTGACATCTGGCTGCTATCCCGACAATTTAACTTCGATGGCAGTCAACTGCTACAAGCTATTCAGCTTACATTCGAGCAACGTGGCACAGCACTATCAGACAATATCGTCGCTTTCCAAGCGCCATTCATCGAAGAAAAACAGGTGCAGTGGACAGCCTTTTGCCGACGCATTGGTCTGGAGACTATACCCACAAATTTTTCCGATATCGTCTCTCAAGTGGCATGCTTTCTTGCCCCCATCATAGAATCGGCGCGCTCCGGCCAGCCGTTTGCTGAAAACTGGGTCGCAGCCAATGAATGGCGCTGACAAAGCATGCAGTGGTCAACTAGATTTGGCCACTACAGTACAAACGATTCAAATACCCCAAAAGGCCTCAACACCATATCACTGATGGCTGCCCCAAGATTCTCTTCGCCCAAACTAGATGTCGAGCCCCGCGCCTTTGCACCGGAGCCACTCCTTCCGCTCTTGCCAGTCTGGCAAGACCTTATCAATTTCATTCCAAAATGCTTGGCTATGGTCGCTTTGATGAAAATGACAAAGCTCATGAACAACTATGTAATCTATGACCCGTGGCGGTGCCATCATGCACTTCCAGTGAAAGTTCAGAACGCCGGCCCTTCCACAGCTGGCCCAGCGATATCCCATTTCCTTGAGCTTCACACCACTGGGGGTTACGCCAACTTTCGGCGCATATAGCGCCACCCTTTCGGATAGCCGCACTTGTCCTTTATCAGTATAAAACGTCTCAAACGCCCTGCGAGAAGCTGCAACACCACCTTTCTCAATAGTCTCTCGATTTAAACAGAAGCGCCCATCTTTGAGTTTCAACGGAACATCCTGCCCAGACACCAACTTCAAACGGTAAGCGCCACCAAGGTAAAGAAAGGTTTCGCCAGCCACCCATTCCCGCGTAACTGCCGTAGCGTTCAGATCTTTCCACTCGGCAAGATTGCGATAAACCCAGTGCCGCTTACTTTCAACAACAGCGTCCACTTGCTGTGGCGTGAATCCTCGGGGTGCCCGAACAATAATTTCACCGTTCCTCTCAATAACAATATCGGTGGTCTTGCGTTCACTGCCGGGAGAGAGCCTGTACTCGATATCTCTGACACGCCTGAAGATCATAACGACTCTCCGTTTTGTGCGCGCCCTAACAGCCGTTCATGGCGATTTTTAGCGAGCTTCATAATCTCCACCGCCACGCGCTCTCGCCGCTCTTTTAACTGATTGATGCCGGACAGCATCAGCGCCGTCTTCAAGTTACCGCGCGTCTCGCGTTGCTTATTCGGGTTATCCCAATAATTGTGGCTGCCGACCGCGTCTTGCAAGATCTCGACCACCTCTTCCATAAGGCGCTCCATCACCTGCCGCTGATCCTGCGGCACCTCGCCTCCGTCAAACGCTTCATTACTGACATGCTCAAAAAAAGTGGTCGCCTCGCGGGTCATACTCCCTTTGCCGCCCTCTCGCCCTTGAATCGCTTCCTCTCGAAGCTTGCCAAGTTCCTCCGCCAGCAGATCCCACTGATCCTGATACTGACCAATAAGCTTCTCAACTTTCTCAGAAAGACTCTTATAGAACGCTGGGTCTTCGTCATTATGAACAGTGCAATGTTTACGAATGGCATGCTCCATTTCACTGGCCTTCGCCTCCGCATTTTCTCCCGCATGCTCATTGAGCTTTTCGACAAAGTCATCAGACAGGAGCTCTACCGGCGGCACCTTTGGGTTAATGCCTAAACTAATCAAGTGCTCGTTAATCAGATTGCGGACTTTCTGCCCCGCATCGCCGAGATCAAGAGTGTCGTCCTTGTAGCGTTCGCGGGCAACGCGCTGAATATACCCAAATCTTTTCGCCGGAACTCGGTAAGGCTGTCCACTAGCATGCGGCAATATAATGTCCAGGCTACTGAAAAACTTCTTCAGATAAACATCGAAGTCAGTGCGCAGCTTTTCATCCTTCAATAACTTAACAGCTTCATGGACGACGGCGGCTTCTTGCTCCACCGAGCCAAGAGTACCCTTAACAAATTCCCCAACTTTTTTTACGTTATGGTCTGCGAAAAGTCGTAGCAGGCGCTGGTAACGCTCCTCAAGAACAGGCATTTCCGATGTTATATTTTTCAGGCCTTCAACCAGCTCCTGCTGCTCATCGGTAGCGGCATACAAGGTTAACGCCTCGGTCAGCCTGTGCGTCAAGCCGATGTAATCCACTACGTAACCGCGCTGCTTACCCTTCTTCACTCTATTGGTTCGAGCGATGGCCTGCAGCAGAGTGTGTTCTCGGATTTTTTTATCCAGATACATAACCTGTTCAATCGGCGCATCAAAACCCGTCAGCAGCATGTCGCACACCACCAGAAAGGCGATGCCGCTATTAGGGTGATCAGGATCATCGAATGCAAACGGGCGACAGAAGTTTTCTACCGCATTCCAAGCCCGGGTCTGCTTGCGGACCTCGGTCACCCACGCCGCCTCATTCGTGCCGTCGCTAGAAATCACCACCGCAGCCTTCAGAAACTCGACATGGCGAATTTGCTCTTCATTAGGCTCAGCTTCCGCACGCATCGTGGCCACAGCTTCCGCAAGCGCCTGATGAATCGCTTTCTGATAACGCACGGCGGCCAACTTGGAATGGCACACAACCTGTGCCTTAAAACCATTCGGGAAAATATGTTCCAGGTAATGACGAACCATATCCTTAGCAATGGCATTGATGCGCTGCTCTGCCTCCAAAATGTCGCCGGTAGCACCGTACTTTTTGCGGATGGCCTGCAACTCTTCTTCACTACGATCACGGAATAGGTTCTCGAAACGAGTGTCGAAGGCATGCTTCTCGTTTAACGCTGCATCTGCTGTACGCCCTTCATATAAAATCTGCAGAGTGGTGCCATCTTCCACCGCGTCCATAAGCTTGTACTTATCGATGTATTCACCGAAGCGCCGGATAGTTTTCTTTTCGCCATGGCGCTCGGTAATCAGCGGTGTCCCTGTAAACGCTATACGCGCAGCATTAGGGAATGCCTCAAAAATGTTCTCGCCCAATTCAGAGCTCTGGGTGCGATGAGCTTCATCAATCATCAAAACGATACGGTGAGAGGCATTTACAATGCCAAATGTTTCTTTGCTAGGAATTGCCTGATAGGTTCCCAGCGCTTCGGCTACGGTGACTGGCAAGCTCTGATCAGCGATCTGAAATTTGTGCGCCATTACCATGTTAATGTCAGACTGATCAGTTGCCAGATCACGACGCAATGCTTCGCGATTTTCAATCACATTCACTCGCCCACCAATCAAGGTCGCCGTCTCAGCCAGCTGCTCCTCCAGGTCGGTGCGGTCGTTGATCAGTATAAGCTTGTAGTCGTGAAGATCTTTTGAGGCCCGCAACATGCGCGCCACAAACACCATAGTCAGACTCTTGCCAGAGCCCTGTGTATGCCAAACCACGCCGCTTTTTTCATCCGCCGTTTTACCATGACGCAAACGCTCAAGAATCTTGCAGGCGGCGCGGAACTGCTGGTAACGACAAACCACCTTGATACGCGGCCCACCATCAGTGTCCATAAACACCGACGCCGTGCGCAAAATACGCAGAAGATTTGCTTTATTGAGCATCCCCTCAATCAGCCGCTGCTGCGGATTCATCTCCTCGCCCTCACTGTCCTTGCGGGGCCAGAGAGTTTTCCAAGGATAAAAATGTTCTTCGCCAGAAGTGATGGTGCCGTAGTCTGCCTGCGCACCTGTGCTGCGGATCAACAATAGGTTGCTGTGAAATAAGTGCGGTGCGCCTTCCTTCAATCCGTGCTGGGCGGTGTCCTCACGGCGATTCATATAGCGCTGTAGCTGAGTAAATGCCTCCGCCATGGGATTGGCGCAGGTAGGACCACCTTTTTTGCACTCCACTACCGCCAGCGCTATGCCGTTCACGAACAAAACAATGTCCGGAATGATGAACTGCTTGACGCAACCCGGCGTGTCGATACGAAACTGATTAATGGCTAGGAAGTGATTGTTTTCAGGAGCGTCGAAGTCGATCAGCTTTGCCACCGGGTCCTGCTCACCGGTTTCCTCGTTGGTATCCACTTGGGCCTTAAACAGCAACTTCTGCACCGCCTCGTTAGCTTCCAGCAACGTGCGGTTGGGCTGGCGCAAAATCAATTCGTGCAGATCCGTTAGCTGCTTATCGGTGAGCCACGTACCGCCGTTGGCGCCGGGGTTCAGCGCAGCAACCGCTTGAGTAAAAACGTCGGGCAACAGGTATTGACGGAAACTGCTGCGCCGGCTTTTAGTCGGGTCTGAAGGAATGTCCTGACCCTGATCGATAATATCCCAGCCCAACCCCTTCAGTTGCTGAAGGAAAGGCTGTTCAACCTGCTTATATTCGCTCAAAGCTCAACCCACCGCGCGCAATGGCACCTGGCTCAGGCGTTCTAGCGCCAGCTGCACAGTCGCTGCATCAAACAGCTTGAGTTTACGCTGCGCCCAGTGATCACCAGCTGGCCAATGACGTATGCCTTCCATAACGGCCTCGGGCGCCGCGGCCACATGCTCACGTGCCATTAGCCAGTCCACAGTGGACAGCAGCTCCATGCCGAAAGGGGATTCAAAGCCATCAATGAGATTGGTGGCCCGCTCCAATGCAGGCAGATAAGCCTTAGCCTCGGTTTTTAGATAAAGGGCCACTTGGTCGCGCTTAGCATCGTTAAACCAGATCGGGTCCAGCGGACTGCAATCACTGATGCGCTTTTCGCTTTTTAGGTAACTGCCATCCAGTCCATCAAGTAGATGGCGTAGCCTGTCCGCATAAGGGCCGTAATTATTGGCCGTAAACCCTAGATCCAGCGGATTCGCCAGCCCTTCCGCCACGATTGCTCGCTCTAAGAACCAGGCCAGCTTTTGAATTTCTAACAGGCTGCACTCCATGCCCAACACCCAGTAGCGGCGCACCAGCTCGGCAATCAGTGCGCGCGCCGGCGTCAGCTTTTCCACGCCACGGGTTTTGGCCACATTCTGGTAGCGAGTGGTGGGCTCGAACACCTGCACCTGCACCCCGTCGAGATCACCCAAGGCCTGCTCTATATGCGGCTTTACCTCTGCCCAGTCGAGGCCACCGTTTCCGGCGCCCAACGGCGGAATGGCAATGGAGCGCACCTGATGCTGCTCGATAAATCGACGCAGATCCGCCAGCCCCTCAGTAATCCAAGACATCTGAGATTTAGCGCGCCAATGCTGCTTAGTGGGGAAATTGATAATCCAGCGCGGCCCGATCAACTCGTTCGTTTCGGTGACAAACATGCTGCCAGTTTGTACTTCGCCGGCCTTGCAGGCACGGGCATAGGCGGCCATGTTGGCGGGAAAGCGCTCCTTAAACATCAGCGCAATACCTTTACCCATCACGCCCACGGTATTCACTGTGTTCACCAGTGCTTCGACGTCTGCTTCCAACAGGTTGCCCTGCGTATAGGTAATCATGATTGCCCCTCAGAAATACCATTGCGGCATGGCGTGAACTTCCATCGCCACGCCCAAACTGGCCGCACTTTGTTGTAATTCTCGCCTCACGGCTTCGGTATAGCAAACCGCACCGTGTAGCGCCTGAATCGGCACATGCCCCCGAATCAACGCCTCCGCTTGGTAGCGCTCAACTTTCTCCGGATCATCGACACTGCGCTGAAAATCACGCTTCTGCAGCAATGGCCAATCGATGGCACCCAGCTGCTGAACATCATTGTAATAATTGGCAGTGGCGGTATAGGCATGGCGATCCGTGAACGCAAAAGGCAGGGCCATTTCCGCTACCTGGTGCAAACTGGAAACCAGAATCACAATATCCGGATTGGCGACCCGCCGTACCCCGCCACGACCAGTATAAATGTTGTACAACATTGGCGAAAAAGGCGTGAAGTAGAAAGGAACATAGTCGTTCAACACGCCCCCTGCCGGCAACGGAACCGCTCTATGCGCACGGCGACTAATCAAGTCTTCGTTGCCAATGGTGACCCAGTCTGGCGAACGCACACCTCCATTACCTGCATGCAAACCATTGGCCAAAATCCACGGCAGATTCTGGCGGTGCGTAATCCGCCAAATCAGGGCTTTTTCTGGGTTCAGGTTGGTGTAGATCATTTGTTAAACATATTTCCGTTCACTGTGACACCAAGGGACAGGCTTCGCCGTTCAATCTCACCCGTAACGACACCCTCTGCCTTTTCTGTCCGCACATATATCATAAAAAAATCGGCGACCGCGACCGCGTTAGGCGATAGACACTCTGCCATACAAACACTTTTACCATTAGTGTCTTTGTAATCGCGAGCATCCATTGTTACCCAATCAATCAGGTCAAAGCCCGCTGCGTAATCGAGCAGCTCAGGCGCCTCTTTCGCCAGCGGGTGCCGAGAGATCACCTTCCAATTTCGGCCTCGTGCGACACTGCGTCGCACCGTGATCAGAACAAAGTCCTCGTCGGGGCGATCCTGTTGGACCCTGCCGTCGAACGGGTTTCTAGCAAACCAATGAAACGGCACATAGTCGTCTAAGCCTTGGCTCTTCCGACTGGTCAGAATCTCTGCGTCGGCCACATCATAAAAGTCACTGAGCGCAGACCTTGGCTGCAAACCCTTATCGAAAATAGAACCGAGATTAGCCAGGCTAGTAAGGTGGTATAAAAGCTGCTGATCTTTGATTGATGCCACGTGCTCTCTCCCTTTTTTATTTCTTTCGCATCCTGCGTGTACACACTAACGCTTACTCAGCGCACGTTATTGCTTTCAAATATGAGAACTAAATGCATTCATACGTCGGTGCGTGCTGATTTAACCTCGACCGTCACATTTCCTGTGAGCAAATCGTGCATTAGGCCGGATTTAATGGAATTCAAGCCTTTCAGGTAACTCTTTTCAGTATTCAATTTTTCCTCAATACTCGCTGACCGTCTGGAAATCTCATTCTGCTCTGCTAACACCAATGGAAATGCAATTCGCAGCTCTTTTTGTGCGGTAATTCCTATGTAATCTCTAGTAGATTGTTGAGCAAGCTTTTTCAGTGGGTGCTGAAACAAGGGGGAGCGCATAAAGTACAATAAATATTTTCTAGAAATTACATCGTCAGATGTTCTGTAATAGGTTACTTGCGGCGTCAGCATTACCTTCCCGGCTTCGTCTGTAACCATTGCCACAAAGCCGATACTCGCTTTATGGCTAACTAGCACGTCGCCAGGCTCTGAAAAACCAATTCGAAGACTTTGATACTGCCGTTCACTTATCTTGTAACAATCTTCTAAATTAATTTCGCCGTCAGAAATATCCGACGCCATTACGAACGGGACCCCATCATCGATGAAATCTGCCTTCTTGGGGTGACTTTCACCATGGTTTCCATCTTGAACATCCGTCAAAATCAACCTAGCAAGCAAGCTTCTAATCTTAGAAACCTCCCAACTCTTCGGGATCCAGCCGATGGGGGTTTTCTGGTAGAGGTGTGGGGCTTCTTCGCGGGGGGGGCGTAGTTGGCCGTCGGGGCCGATGCCGCGGGTAAAAAGATCGTGCATCAACCCAGCCTTGATCTGCTGATACTTGTCGATCAGGGCTTGTGTTTTTTCAATGGCCTCGTCGATGGTTTGTAGAATGCGGGCGATTTTCTTTTGGACTTTCGTATCTAGCGGAAATATTACGACCATTCTAGGGACTTGCTTCGTATCCAAATGCAGCACTGTCGAACCCGCTGAACAGGAAACCATCTGTCGTCGTATATCCCAAAGCATCATTCTTTGATAGAGAAAATCCTTATCGCACACTGCATCATTGGGCTCAATTCGCATACAGTCCATAGAAGCGACTGCATAAACCTCTTCACCGAATGACGGCACCTGTAAAGGGCTGCCTACAATATCGCCAGCACGCGTCAAGTCAGTAACAGAAAAGATAACATCTCCTGCTAAGAGTCGATCTTCTTTACTAAAATTACCGTTAATATACTTAAGGCCCGCACGCTCATACCCGCCTCCTTTTATGAAGCACTTAATAGTAATAAAAGGCCGACCTGAATCCTCACTGCCATAATCTGACGACGTGTAGGTGATGCCTTTTTTGAACGTTGCCAGCTCACCCAGCTGAAGCTCACTCCATTCACTCATACCCCAGCTCCACCAAAAACGCCTGCAATTGCTGAGAAGCCTGCTCCCTTTCGGCTTCTATCTGGCGAGCAGTGACGGCGTATTTGCTCCAGAGGTTTTCTACGGATTTAACGGCGGCACGTTGTTCGGCGCGCAGGTAACGGCTATAGATACCCAGCAGCTGACTCTTCAGACGCTCGATAATAATGGTGCGGGCTTCGTCGACGCTGATTTTTGCACGGGCACTGGCGGCGAGTTCGTCGCGTTTTTGCTCGATAACCTTGATGGTTTTTTTCAGGGTTTTGGTTTCATCTTCCAGTGCTTTGTGACGCTGCAGTTGTGTTTCTAATTGTGTGGCTTGTTGTTGCCACTGAGCGGCGTCGCCGAGACTGGGGTCGCGTTTGCACAGCTTCGTTTGTCCCTTTGCGTCCTTTAAACGCGCCTTAAGCGCTTTGACTTGATCTGAACTCATCACGCCGGTGTCGTCGCTGTCTTCAAAGTCTTCGTCATCGGCGGCAGTGAACAGAGCTTGCAGTTCAGCCAGCCGTACTTGCGCCTGCTCTTGCTCTTCAAGCACTTCGGGGAACTGGCTTTGCAGCAGGTCTTCGCCAGGGATAAGCTCCGGCCCCCAGCCGCTAGCGGCGATGGATTTGAAGTCGGATTTAAGCCCATCGATGTAGGCGGCAAAGGCCCCACGCACTTGAAAGGCGGTGAGCAGACCGTTGTTTGCTAACGCAACTTCGATGCTTTCCAGCAACTGGCTGCGCATCACATCAACGTTGCGCGGGCGAGCCTGTTGATTGGAAGCGTCCGGCGCCAACGCTTCAACAACAGCGAGGTTTTCTTCCCACCAATTTTCTAACACGGCCATTACCGCCTGATTGGCGCCATTAACGCCGGGGTGTTGGTTGATCTGTACGGCAATGTCGCGCTTATCGGTCAGGGCCGGGGCAAAGTCGAGATAGTTGTTATCGCGTGCTACAAACAGGTCCGTTCTGAGCCCACTGTAGTTATCCCAGTAAGGCGCAAGGTGGTCGATTTCGGCCAGCGGCACGCCACCGTGCAGGTGGGCGCGCACGTCGTGTGGCTCGGGTGGTGGTGCGTTATCGACATAACGACGAATGTTGCAGTTGTACTCTTCGGCGCGCAGCTCAGTGATGGGCACAGGACGGGCGTAGCTGGAGATTTCCTCGCCGTGACGGTAGGCGTAAATAATTTTATCGAGGTCTTCCGGGCGCAGGTGGTTTTGTGCTTTGCCTTCGCGGTATTCGCGGTCGGCATTGATAAACAGCACGCTGCCCGTCTGACCCGTTGCTTGATCGTCTCGGCGCGTATCGGCATTGGCCTTGTTGAGCACTAGAATGCAGGCCGGAATGCCGGTGCCGTAGAACAGATTGCCGGGCAGCCCAATAACTGCCTCTAGATAGCCTTGCTCGATCAGGTATTTGCGTGCTTCGCGCTCTTCTCCACCGCGAAACAGTACGCCGTGCGGCATGACAGTGGCCATGCGGCCATCGTGCTTGAGTACGGCAAGCATATGCTGGACGAACATCAGGTCAGCTTTTTTGCCTTTCTCCGGCATCATCACCGGGAAACGGCCGGGAAACTTCAAGTCCTTCTTGATGTAGTTTTGACTAAACGGCGGGTTGGCTACTACGCGGTCAAAACGTTTAAGCTCATTGTTGTCGTCTAGGTGCTGCGGCTCTCGAATGGTGTCTTCTTGACGAATATCGGCGTGCGAAATGCCGTGTAAGAGCATGTTCATTTTACAGATAGACCAAGTAGTGCCGATCTTCTCCTGCCCGAATAGTGCTAACTCGCGGGCATCGCCACCTTTCTCGCGCAGATAATCGCGCATCTGTATGAGCATGCCGCCGGAGCCGACGGTAGGATCGTACACGCTCATGCGTTCTTCTGGATCGCAAATCTCGACACACAGGCGCACCACTTCCCACGGGGTATAGAACTCGCCCGCCTTTTTACCTGCGGAGTCCGCAAAATATTTGATTAACCATTCATAGGCAGCGCCGAGCAAATCCGGAAACTCGAAATCTTCATCGCGCAGCGGAATCTTCTCAAAGTTCTGAACGAAGTCGGCAAGGGTGTCGTCGTCGAGCGTGCGCTGACCGATCTTGCGGTTAAAGTTAATCCCGCTAAGCACATCCTGAAGAGCGTCTGGGTTCGCCTCTTCGATGGCGGCCAGTGCTTTGTTTAGCATCGTGCCGACATTTTCTTTAACGTGCTTGAGAGCTGGCCGCGGGATCACTTTGCTCTGGCCTGCCTCGATAACCTCTTCCTGCCATGACTCGTTCCAGCGGGCACGGCGCGGCACATAAAAATACTTACCGGAGTACTGGTCTGGATCTTCCAGCTCAATGACAATATCCGCCTCCGCCATACCCTGAGCCGCTAGATCGCTACGCAACTCCTCACGACGCTGATCAAACAGGTCGCTGGCGCGCTTTAGGAAGAGCATGCCGAAAATATATTCCTTGTACTCGCTGGCATCCATGCTGCCGCGCAGGTCGTCGCAGGCACGCAGAAGCAGGCTTTCGAGATGGGGTAATGTCAGTTTTTGGGTCATTTTGTCTCGCTAATTATTTTCGCCTTCAGGCGCTAGGCGAATCTTCTATTATTGATAAGTGCCGTGATCATGCCTGACAAAAGCTCCGCTATGAAGTGCACGCTAAGCGCGAAAGCGCGTATTCTGCCGTCTCAGCCCTTGCGTCAGATCAAATGGCAAAAGCGCTATCTCCCCGAGACTTATCCCGGCGGTGGTCAGTCGACGTTTTCTGCATGAGGGTGGATCAATGTACGCTATAACACGAAGGCGTAGTCAGTTTTCAGAGCTCTCTCGTGGGACAGGGGCATCAGCCCCCGAATTAATCGTAAAGCGCTCCATTTATAAATTGGGTCGTCAATACCGCCGCCCCCATGGAGAACAAAACAAGACACACCACATCATCGGAACCCAAATCTTCAACATATCCATTCAGATGGTCAACATAGTCATGCTCCAAGAGCGTCTCGGCAAACTCAATGAGACGGCCATACTCGTCGTTAAGCCGTGAATTGATCTCCAATGGAAACACCGTGACCGCCAATCGAGCCTTTTCTTTATGTAGCCGCTCTAAGCAGCCCCGCAAAACTGGTGTTACACGCTGGTATTCAGCACCAAACTTCGACAGCCAGCTATCATCTTGCAAGGCTTTAGTCCAAACATCCGCCCAGTCCTTGGCGGAAATCCTATGGATTAGCTGATAGTAGACCCACCTGAATGCCGGCGAACTCTGAATACTTTTCTCGACTCGAGGAATGCCGAAAAGCGCTTCAAAATCATGCCAAGTTCCATCCGCCTCGACCATTAGATCGCGGCACTCATCCTCTGAAGTACTCCCCATTCCTGAGCGAAGAATTGAATACATTCTGTTGCCGGCGCTGCGATTATTCGCGCCATGTTTTGATGCGTGCCACGCCAACATCTCCGCACCATTGGATAGCACATGCTTCAGGGGACGAGGGTCCCGGCCTCCCTCACTAGGACGATCTAACCGTCCTATTTGTCCCGCCCAATCGGTTGCCACCCAGTCAGCTAGGTCGGAAAGTGATTTGAGCTCCTTCGCTATAACCTGCTGCACATCAGCCAAGGCATTCGCAGCTAGCCCATGATGAACAGCCAGCGCGTGCTGCTCAGAAAATTGCTTCGCCTCTCGACTAATAGCCAGAGAACGAAATGCCGCGTAAGCGGCAGCTATAGCCGCAACCGCAGACAACGCGCTGGGGATTATCTCAATCCATTCTGAATAGATCATCAATTTCCAGTAATAGTTATGAACGTGCTGATGAGCAGCAAGCTTGTGCGGCCATATTGAGCTAATTCACGCCGAATCAACCGTGGTCGCTCTCGTCATATTAACGCACCACGCGATCGAATAGCGTAAGCCCTTCGTTTGCGAAGCGAAACTCGGGCTGGCTGTGCTTTCTCTAGTAACTCAACGACCTTATACGTGATGAATATCGAAGAGTGTTATATGTTATTACCAGCTCGTTAATTTTATTCATAAAAATTGCAGTAATAGTACGCCGCGACCCGCGATAACAAGGATTAACCATGCCCATCCAACACGGAATCTGGAAAATCGGCGAGCAACCCCAAGCCCTGACCAATACCACCATGGCCTCGGAAGAGTTGCTCGAAGAGCTGATTTTCAAAGATATTTCCATTCTCAATGGCAACTGGCTGTTGATTGGCCGACAGGTTTACACGGATTTTGGTAAGCCGCTGGACTTGCTCGCCATTGATATTACCGGCTCGCTAATCGTTATTGAGCTTAAAAAACACAAGACGCCCCGCGATGTGGTTGCGCAGACGATTGATTATGCCTCGTGGGTAGAAACGCTCAGCTCTGATCGCGTGGTGCAGATTTACGAATCATTTGCGCAACGCTACCAATTAGCTAACTCAAACTTTAATCAGGCGTTTATCGATCAGTTTGGCAGCGCGCCAACGGAAGACGAGATCAACAGTTCGCACCAGATGGTGGTGGTCGCCGCCGAGCTAGACGCCAGCACCGAACGGATTATTAATTACTTAAACGACAAGGCTAACGTTGCTGTTAACGCGGTTTTCTTTAGCGTCTTTCAAGATGGCGACAACCAATACCTGAGCCGCGCCTGGATGATCGACCCCGGCGAAACCGAAGAACGCGCCATTAACACCGGCCAGAAGGGTGACTGGAATGGCGAATACTACGGTTCGTTTGGCATCAGTGCAGGTGGGCGGAGCTGGAATGACGCGCTGAAGTATAACTTCCTCGCCGCCGGGGGCGGCAAGTGGTACAGCAAAACCCTGTTTATGCTGAAGCCCGGCGACAGAGTATGGATCAACATTCCGAAAATCGGCTATGTAGCTGTGGGCGAAGTGACTACACCCACCGTCGTGATTGATGCGTTCGCCAAAGATGGTATGCAACTCGAAGGTGGTTACTACTTTGCCAGTGAACATGGCGAAGACACGGCGGACTACTGCGTTGGTATGCGCTGGATAAAGGCCGTGCCCGAATCTCAAGCGGTGAACGAAATCGGCTTATTCGGTAACCAAAACTCCGTGGCACGGCCCAAAGCCGAAAAGTGGAAGCACACGGTAAACCGCTTGAAAACTATCTGGGGAATAACGTAGCCCGTCGCCGGAATCACTCATACCTAAGGACCCTCATAACTTTATTCCGATACTGCTATTCCAGCCGTAAGCCAAAACTCACAATAGCCAGAAATTTTATGGGTATCCTTAGTTATGCTAGCCTCAGCGACTCGATGCGCCTGCTAGGCAATTGAGAAAACCGCTCAGCGGTCCAATGCTCTTCATTCAATGTGCAGTGTGCGTCTTGCAAGTTGCAGGCCTACGTAAAAGTAACTTGTAATATCCCGTACCTTGGATGGTTAGTATTCCGCCCCCGAAGGGGCGGAATTGCCTCTTACCTATTGAACCCAAGTTCAAAGGAGCAAAGTCCTACAAGGTTAAAAGACAGCCAAAAACCCTTCATCTTTTGCATCTCGATTTCCTGTCTGCGCCTAACGCGGTTAGGCTCCGAAACAGCCGACATGGCAATTCCCACGGTGCTGGGGCCTCCAACTGGGTCTAGAATGGGTTTGGCACACACATGCACCAAAGGTCTAATTTTGAATCCGGCTGAGAACTCTAGGGAGCCTCTGAATAACTCCTTGCGTGCTCTGCGGGACCTTAAGCGTGTAGCTGCAAGGCGCGTCACGCAGGAAATGGCCGTAGTCCTTTTCAAGTGATGCAACGCCGCAGATGCACGCTTAAGGCCCCGCCCTTTGGGGGATTTCGGCTGATCCGCACTCGTCGTTGCCATTTTTCGACGTGCCCCGGCATGCCTTCAAAACGGCGCCTAGATTTCGAATCAGCCGAAATGCCAGAGCGCACAAGGAGTTATTCAGAGGCTCCCTAGTACAATTTACGCTGAAATACCCCAAGCCAAACTGTAACGAGTCTTTTAAAAATCAATGCGTTGTGGACATCAGGTTAATCTTCCGCCGGCCACCAAATAAACATCTAAGGGCGTCTCATGACGTCCTTTTTTGTGCTCAACCAAGTGACGCCTCACACTCGACAAGCGCAATAACGTCAGTCAATCATCAGTCATATCTCAAAAAATCACGCTTATCTTTTCCCTTAAACGGATTCATCCAGCTGCCATAAGTTGGATTCGCTAACTGAAACCAATAGACGCCGTACAGATCACGATATTTATTCACCGCATCGAAACGGCTATCAATAGAAAGGCTTTTTACGTCTGGCGCTAGGTCGCCGAGATCGTCGCCGATCAACATCGCTATACGATACGACTTCGCAACATACTCTCGACGAGCACGTTTCTCTGATGCCCCCCATTCCGGCCGTTGATTTTGTAGCAAGAGTAAATCCTTTCCAGATAGCGAAGGGAAACCGAGTGCCTTCATATTCTCCAGAGTATCTTCCCGTTGTGGGCACGGATCTGCCCCTGCATTTTTGCTGCGCACGGAACAATTTCGGTTGGTTATATATACCACTGCCGCGCCGGACTCTTTAACAGCTCGAATAAAGTCTACCGCTCCGGGAATGGCTCCCGCCTCGCGAGAGGCAATCCACTCATCCCACGTATTAGCATCCCACTGTGCATTATCGCGTATCAGGCGCGCTTGATACGCGCTGTTATCCAGCACGGTTTCGTCAATATCTAATACAATAGCCGACGGCATTTTCTTGAATTTTGCATTAGCACAAGGGTGGCCTGGGACACACCCCGCCATTTCTCCCTGCTCTATCGATGCAGTATGATCTTTTGCAGCAATCACGTGTGAGAGTTTTCCTGCCGCCGACTGATAGATCACTAAACTATTGCCGCGATACTCCGCGGCCGTTTGCATCCACAGCACAGCATTCATATTGTCATTCGGCGATACGGCGATGTTACTCAACTGACCTGCGCGTGCAGCGGAAGACGAAGCGGCCCCCTGCGAGCCGTCACCATGAGCACAACCCGCCGCCGCCAAAAATGCTGCAACAAAAGGTATAAACGAAACTTTAAAAACACTGTTCATAATCGAAGCTCCATTCCCTTTATGGTGTTTATCTATAGTGTCTATCGGGAATATTCTTACAGTATGTATTTAAGGCACACTCAAATAGATTTTGAGCACCCCGATAAGACTCATTACTCCGGTAATTTCACCCGTTGCCAAGCCTGTATTAACGCGCGCTTCGACCCCGCAATAATCGCCAGCGGATCTTCACCACTGGCTGGCTTCACTTCGAAACCGACTTTGCCGCGATGCGTTTTCGATAAGAACCCAACATCCACCAACCCCTGCAAAAACTCGGTTAGCTGCTCAATGCCCACTCCCGTTAGTGGCGCACCGAAATAGGGATGGTTATCACCATAATGGGCGCTATATGGATTGGCGGAACCGTTACCGATTTGGGTGCGGATAATATAGCCATCGGCCGCCTCAACCATCTGCCGTGGGGTTTCATTCATGATCGGCGTGTGACTCAAGTCAGGAAGTAAACCGAAATTCGGGGCGCTACCACGAACGGATTTCGCTAATTCTGCCGCCATAGCAGTTGGCCCAATCAGGCAGTCTTTCGAGTACGGCGTCTGGTCGAAATTCTCCAAGCAAAGCGTAATTCCGTATTGTTGGGCGTATTCACACAAGCCGACCAACGACTCCGTCAGTCGACCCACAGCTGCATCAACATTCAAGTCTCGGGGGTAGAATTTTCCGCTCATCACGCCACACGTCGGCGATGAGAATTCCGCGGCCTGATCGATCGCCTGCTTCATAGCATCAATCGCTTGATGCCGATCGCTAGGCTGCTCTGCTTCCAAATCAAGACCAGGCAACAAAGTAAATGGCTGTCCATCGTACTCAACACTTACCCGTGCCTGCGACAACACAGAGATCACTTGCTTGCGCACAGCACTACCATTAATGCGGCCCAACTCAAGAAAATCAAAAAAGGTATCTTCAGCAAGTGAACTGACCGTTTCGATAATCGGGCCAGCACCACCAATACACTGCGGATAGATCATGAACTGAACAATGCCGACTTGCATATAGTCGTGCAACGAGGGCTGACTCATAACAACGTCCTTTTTTTCGTATTATTGGATGATCTTATTCAAATCCGCGTCTTCAAATTCCTTGCTGGTGGGAATCACCGTATGAAATTCGTCAACACGATCAATCACTAAACGAACATCGTCGGTGATAAACTGCAGAACATGACCACCAGATGTCTTTTCTTCGTTAAGAAAATGAACATGATAATTGGGCACACTCATGTTGGTCACATATGGTGGCGACCGAAATCCAACCATCACACCCCGTACATTCTCGAAATCGAACTTCACTTCGTGCTTTTCAACTTCTGAGAATGGCGGGTAAGGTTTGTGTTGCTCTGGCACGCTGCGCGCCTGCACGAACCGGAAGACTCCTTCAAGACGAAGCGCATAAAAGGTATTTACCGTCGGTAATAACTTATCAACATAGTCGCCAATATTTCGAAGTGTTATCCCGGCAGGCAACTGAATCGTGCGCTCCGCTTCAAACGGCGCAATCATCACCCACGGCATAATGTCGTCGTCCTGTTTTATATGGGCAACGCCATCGACCGTGATCTGATAAAATACACCGTCAACAATCAACCCCTCTCCGTTGGCTTTATCCCATAGACCAACGCCCTGATTGCCGTACTGTTTAATCTCCGCAACAGTTGCCGTGCCGTCATAGACGCCATTAAGCAACCCGATCGTCGGACCGGGCTGCCAGATGACTTGGGATTGGGTACAGCCAATTAATGTCGATGCCGTCACGGCGACAACCGCGAGCCATCCACGCTTACTTGCTAAGGTCATTGCACAGCTCCTTCGCCGTGCGCAATGCCAACGCGGCCATCGTTAGAGTAGGGTTTGCCGTGCCCGTTGTGGGAAAAGAACCGCAGCCAACAATAAACAGATTGCTGTGATCCCAGCTACGCTGATAACTGTCGACCACTGAACTGCTTTTGTCCGCGCCCATCGTATGTGTGCCGATCACATGACCCGCGCCTCGGTACTGGTAACGCGTATTGTTGTAGATAAAAACACCGGGCGTACTGTTGCTGGCATCCACCGTTGTATCCCAGCTGATATCGGCTTGCTCGAACAATTGCTGTGCGACGTTATTGGACTCAACGTACCCCTTCACCGTGTACTCACCGTCGGTGCCAGCGTACGTTACATCTTTTGCGCCACCCATAATTTCGTAATGCACCTCTGGACGCGGCAAACCGAAACGATCCATGTGCGTTTCTGACGGCTTGATATAGCTCGTTTGCAATGGCGTTGCTTCTAACTCCATGGCGATGCGAACCTGATGGGTACATTCTTTGTTGAGTTGGTTACGCAGCGCCGTCCCAAACAACGGTTTAACATTGCCCGTTGGCGTCACCAACTCCATGACATTGCTTTGCGGCGCACCGGCGGACCAATTCCAACCTTCGTTGCCAATTTCAACACGGTAGGCCGCACGCGTTTTGCGCGTCGCGCCACCGCGATACTGCGGAATGCCAGAGGTAGAAAGCGGGCCACGAAACGGATAGATAGGTTCGTCTGCCGTTTTACCCCACGCCACCAAACAGATGTGATCCATTAAGTTTTTACCCACTTGACCACTACTGTTAGCAACCGTTTTGCCATTTTTCCATGGCGACATCATGAGGACTTTGGGGTTTTCGATCGCATGCGCAGCAAGAATGTAGCGCTTACCTGATACTTTGTGATCGTTACCGTCCCAGTCTTTGTAATGCAACGCCGTGACCTGATCCGTACTGGCATCCACGTCAACTTTATAGACCACAGCCTTGGTGACCAGCTTCGCTGGAACACTGCTTTTACCTGAACCGAGCAAACGCATCTTGGTAGCTTTATTCAAATGAACAGTGGCATCGTACTTCGCCTGAATCGGACACACCGGCACACAACTGGTATTCCCCATGCACGGCGGCCGATTGTCATAGCCGACGGTATTACGTGCCTGTGGTGTCGACTCCACCGTTATCGTTACCCCACCCACCTGCTTACCGTTGAGTTTTTTTCCCATGTACTGATCGAGATAAGAGACAGGCACTTCTTCCATTGGGTATGGCTTCGTATGTTCAATACCCATTGCTTCGTCTGCGGCAACGTTGCCAGCAACACCCAATTGCGATTCAGCCTCCGTATACCACGGCTCTAGGTCCGCATACCCAATCGGCCAATCTACGGCGAAGCCAAACGATGTTTTGGTCGTAAAATCTTGCGGCATAAAACGTAAACACGTGCCCAACCAATGCTGCGTGGTGCCACCGACAATGCGTTCATAGTTACTTCCAAATGCCACCGAACCTGTTTGCACGAAGTAATAACGTGGATCGGTTTTGTAGGCATTCGGATCTTTCCAGCGCGCATCTATCGGAACCCCAGGATGGGGAGCAGACGGGTTGGCTTGCACCTTAGATCCACCACTACCGTCTTGAATGCCATAGGGGGCATCAGGAGTCTTTATTTCTGCCGCATAGTACGTATCAATATACTGCTGACGATTATCCGCCTGACTTCCCGCCTCCAGTATCAGAACGGAGAAACCCGCTTCGGAAAGTTCATTTGCAATCAAAGCACCAGAAATGCCTGCGCCAACAATTACGGCGTCGAAAGTCTGTTCCGTCATTTATGCTCTCCCTTATTTTTTCGCCGCACGCGGCACAACAATCTGCAGACCTGTAAAATCACCGCCTTCAGGCTTGTAGCGCCAATAAAACTGCTCATTGGTATTCGCAAAGCCCATGGGGTGCGCATCTATCGCTGGCCATACCAACCCTTGAATGTATTGATTATTTTCCGGCGTACCAAGTGCGCCATCGATACTCGATAAGTACCACAGCACCGTAATGTCTTGGATCAGCGCCAGGTATTGGCTGTAAGAAGAAACGCAATTTCCGTCAGCATCCAGAACCTGCGGATTGTGAGAAAACGCTGCTAGCAACGCTTCCAGTTGATTATTCTTTGCGGCGTTCGACTCGGCTAATAACCGGTTGATATATGTTTGCGCCAACACCTTATCATTTAGGTCGTCAAAACCGGTTAGCACTCTCGACAACGTTAGAAAACCTTCCACCAACGGGCCAGGCGTCGGCGGAGCTGGAGGCGCCTCACCCTCCGGACAGCCTGCAGCAATCCAACTTTCAAAAATCGCTACTTGCGATTTTGGCCATGGCCCTGTGTACAGCGGCATCACATGCACTTCCGGCAACTCACTCCAACCAGCCGGATCAGGCTTGCCGTCCACCATGCGTGGCTTAAGCGAAAGCAAAATAGTTTTTGCATGCGCCTTAACCTGCTTGTAATCCCAAAGGTCCGCAAAGTACATCATCTTGATGCGATCATATTGCGAAAAAAGCGGTTTGATATTCTGATAGTACGTTGGCGTATCCATACTCTTTTCCTTTACCTATTCCTTCACCCAATGTAGCAACACCTTCATAAACGAAAGGTGCCGATAAACGTAGAACAGATCAGCGCTTTCCTTGCATCTGCGCCTCCATCAGCATCCCCCACATAAAACGAGTCTTCACGCGATCACCAAACCATTGCTCTGCACCGGTAATCTCACCAGTGGCCTTATACGCACCCTGCAGCATTTCCCCAGGATTGGCGCTTCGGTTGGGGGTTGGGTAGGCTGCGGCGTGATGGCATGTCATACAGTTACTGTGTGAACCATGATCAGAAGGATTCATAAAAATGGGCCCTTCAATCGGTGGCTCTAGATAAGGGTTAAACGCGATATGCGGATTGCCAGCCGCATCATCAAAGTAATATGCCGTAGCCACATTAAAATGAGTGAACGGCGGTTTTACCGTAGGCTGGTTACTGTCCTCTGGGAACGGTGACCACCAAAACGTTTGCCAAGTCCAATTATCAAACTCTGCAGTCGTAACGTGCATGCCCACAAGTAACGCTAGATCGCAAGGCGCAAGCTGATCTGGCGCAAGTCCCCCGATGGTGAAGATATTCCCATTCTTGATATAGTCCACATCCGATTGGGTAAGCGGAACAGCATAGAAATCAGCCGCATTAACTACCTTCTTCGGCTTGACCATATGCTTCTCGATCCCATTCGGCCCAAGAATTTCAACTGGATATTTTTTATTGGGGTCGGCCTCTCCCGTCGGATCGAACAACACAAAGCTTGTCCACGTACTGACTACCGGTCGATCAGGATTCAGCGTGCCATTAATGTCTAGATGTGGCCCTTCCCAGTAGGGCATCATTGCCGGCTCGTCACTCTTGACCACCCAAAATGTGGGCTTAAGCATGGTGGCGGAATCCGGCGGGGTAGCGCCGATAATGCGATCTTTGGTGGGCGTATTATTCTTCGTCATCTCCTTGTTCATTTCGATAAACGTGCTCTCATCGTAAAATGCATTCTGATCAACCCATGTTAGAAATTCTTGACTGTATTTATTAAAAGACAATACTTCTGTTCCGCCTGTCTGCCGCGGAATGTGGAACTCACGGCACGCCTGACCATCCTCACACTTCGTTTCACGCTGAAAAGTCTCCGCTTCGCTATACCATGTATCCCAAACCGCCAGATCGGCCTGTGCTACGCACTCCGATTTAGCCGGATACGCTTGCCCTGTGCGCTCCGTAATGCCGCCCCAGATACGCCACGCGTGCTCACGAATACTCTTCAGATCACGCTCTTTCGCCCACTCCGGCACTTTCTTCGGCTGATAAATATCAGGCGGAGGTGCCACATAATTAATCTCCACTCCCGCCATCTGATGCAACTGCATTGCACTCGTGTAGTCGATGCTCGACGGCGCAACATTCGCTGTATTAACCATATTGGCCGAATCAACCGATGGCTTATCCTCAGCGACGTTTCCATCACACCCGTACAACACCATTAACATAAAGAAGGGAGCCAAAACGCTCGGCTTTAACCTGATCATTGTTTCTCCTTTGGTATGCGCAGACATTCATCTCCCCAGAAATCGTTTTCCGAGAAGTGTCGTGTTAATTTGTGGGAAGAATATACGGAGATGCACAAAAGAAACCACGCAACGGACGTCACGAAGAAACCTAAATAAGTAAATTGATTAAACCTGCCCCAGTACATCCCTGTATCGCCTCCGTCGAAATCATTTCGACGCTTTGTTTTTCTTAATGCCGGGGCCAGAGTAAAGAGCAAATATGGCTCTGTCTACGCGTGTCGATTCAACATCAATATGCCTTATAAAACAAAAATCATTTTGACTGCCGTATTGATATCACCAAAAAATTAACTTTTTTAACTCAATATAGAAAGTTGATATGAACATGTATCTACGATTTAAAACTTTTTAAATAAAATATTTTACCTCATCCATACAGCGTAACTAAAACGTATAGATATTAATATCTTCTAAATTGGTTCCAATTAAATAATCCCCTCCTATCTAATATTTTTTATTCGTTACATAAAAAATAGGAATATTTGTGCAATAAAAATTAATGCTGCATTGTGTCGAAAGCTACGGACAACAAATTCTTTCAGACTGCCCAGAAAAATTACGGATTGCGCAGGCAAAACTAATCATTGACGAAGACAACACGGATAAATGGATCTTCGTATAAGGCTTACCGCCGACTTGCAGAACACCGCAATAGTCCCAAAATACTAGCGCAGTATCGTTAGTGATCGTCCATTCCTGGCGGTATCGCTAGGGTAACTCGAGCCTGACACGGCACTATCATCGACACAAAAAAAGACCGCCCTTACAGGCGGCCTTTTTTATTACAACGATTCAAGTGAATGGCACCTAAGAGTCAATCGTCACACACTAGAACGCTCTATGGACGAAAGTCGTACTCGGTAAACCAATCATTGGCTTCATGCTCTGCATGTTCGGCGCCGTCGAAATAGCCTCGCGCGCTTGCATCACCCTTCAGATGAAGGTTCAGCCATGCAGTGATCATCACTTTGAATTTTGATTTTTCGGTTTGTTCACCTGAACCGAACCAATCAAGGTGATCGGAATCGCGGAAAATGGCTATTGCGCGCGTGATGCTTGTTGGCAAGGTGTAGTAATAGCTGCTAACACTAGACGCTGGCGCAAGAAGATCCTCGGCGCTGCCAAGCACCAACATAGGCTCTTTGATATTGGCGTAATCTGGCTCGCGTAAACCTAAGTAAGGTGCTAATGCGATCGCGGTGCCAAAACCTTCACCAAGCTCACCTGCCGCCAATAATGTGCCGCCGCCACCCATGGAGAAACCCATAATGGCGCGTTTGTCTTGTGCAATTTTATTTCGCAACGGGCTGGCAGCTCTTTCATTCTCTGATTGCAACTGAGCAAAGCCAGCAAGGTGCGCGGTTTTCCACGTAGGTGGGTTGGCGAGAATATTAGTTGGCGTAATGGTCAGCACCACATATCCATGACTGGTTAGGTGTTCGCTAAGCCATACCATTTGCTCTTTGGTGTTAGTAAAACCGCCTGTCAAGGTGGTTGATGGGAACGGACCTTCGGACAAATCACAAGGATAGGTCATACGCGCAGAACCATAACCTTCTGAGTCGAGGTTGTCGGTGTAGCTACAAACTTCGTAGTCGCCCGTACCGCCAAGTCCATTCGCATTGGGATCTTCTTCTGAACCGCCAAAGCAGCCCTGTAATAGCGCGGCCATGGCGACGATAAAAAACGTCCATAGATTTCTAATGCTCATGCTGCTCTCCTTTTTATCTATTATTATTATCCGAGCTATAAGCGACTGCTTTTCTACGCCCTCAAAACGATATCGCAGACGATGAACGCTATTCGATGCGGACAAATTGATTGGGGAGCACATAAATAAGACAGCCGACGCCGACGCGCAATCATCTGGCTGAAACTCAATAAAGTGAGACGATTTAGCTAACCAGAAGGCATTGAATCTCGATCAAACCCAATACGCCTTACTTATCAGGCCATGTAAGACAGGGCATTCAACGCTTTTAGCGCCGTCACCCCCTCAAAACGAAAAACCAACGCTTCGCCCGCTACGATTCGTGCTCAGGGCGCCAGAGCGTGGCTGCTCGTTTCTGCATTCGCACAGGATCACGCACTCTGCCGGGCAGCTAAAAGACTTTTTATTGGGAGCAATCGCGATGCTGGGCACGTTTTCTCAACGCCACCCACTGCTGTGGGCGTACCTTTTCTTTCTGTACTTTTCCGCGGCAACGCAGCTCCTGATTCTGACATCGGGCATGTCTGGCACGGTCGGTTTACGGCAAGCGTTTTTTATGAGCCTGCTGTGGCTCATTCCGTTATTGGTCTGGCCTCAGAAAGCGAAACCTATTGCGGCGATTATCGGCGTATTTTTATGGGCGGGGTCGCTGGTTGGTTTTAGTTATTGGTTGGTGTTCGGCCAAGATTTTTCGCAAAGCGTTATTTTTATTATTTTTGAATCCAGCATAGAAGAATCCCTGGAGTTCATTCAATCCTATCTGAAAGTCTGGCACGTCGGCGCTATGGCGCTGTTTAGCGCTGTGCCATATTTCTTATGGCGTAAGATTACCCCCGCCACACAAAGCCGTTCCTACCGGTATGCACTCGCTGGTGCGTTCGCGCTATTCGTTTTCTGGCCATTCCTGAATACGTTGATAATTAAGGGCGAAGGATGGCAAGCAAGCCGTTACCATCAAGTGGTGCGCCTAGAGCCGGCAACGCCGTGGAATTTAGTCATGGGTTATGTGAAGTATCGCGAACAGCTCACTGCCATGGAGGCTATATTAGCGAGCAACCGCGAAATTCCACCGCTGCAGAACTTGGTAGAGCGACAGCCCGATGCCGAAAAAACACTGGTATTGGTGATCGGCGAATCCACCAATCGTCAGCGCATGGGGGCCTACGGCTATACGCGCGACACTACGCCACAGCTGGACAGCCTCGGCAAAGAATTGATCGTCTTTAAGGATGTTGTAACGTCGCGGCCGTACACTATTGAGGCGCTTCAACAGGCACTTTCCTTTGCGGACAGCACGACCATTTCAGATTACTTCAGCAAGCCCACGCTGCTCAATATGATGCAGCAAGCGGGCTACGACGTAACGTGGATCACCAACCAGCAAACACAAACAAAACGTAACACCATGCTCACGTCTCTGTCTCAGCTAGCCGACCATCAGGTTTACCTGAATAATAATCGCGCGCAAAATGCCGACCAGTACGACGGCGAGGTGCTCGCGCCTTTTGCAAAGATACTTAAATCTAGCGCACGAAAAAAGATGATTATCGTGCATCTGCTCGGCACGCATCGTAAGTACGACTATCGTTTTCCTGAAGACTTCGATTACTTCACTGATCGCAACGGCGCCCCTGACTGGGTCGCCGACGACAACCTGCAGGAATATAACGATTACGACAACGCTATTCGCTACAACGATTTTGTCGTCGCGAGCCTAATTGACACACTACGCCAGCAGTCGGGGCAAAGCCTGTTGATGTACTTCGCCGATCACGGTGAAGAAGTTTACGACTATCCCGACAAGCCATTTTGCGGACGATCCGAAGAAGCGCCCACCGCGGCCATGTATACCGTGCCCTTCATGGCCTGGGCCAATCCGGAATACGCTGCGGCGAACAATACCGAACAGTGGCAACGCTACCGCAACCGCCCTTACAGCACGGCAGACTTTATTTATGCGTGGGCCGACGCTGCGGGGCTCTCTTTTGATTCCTTCGAAGCAGATCGCAGTATCTTCTCTGCGGATTTCAGCGCCCATTCTCGGCTTATTGGCAATCCGCTTGAGCCGAAAAAATTACGTGATTACTCCGATGTCTTCGCTCCCGAAACGCGACCGCCGGAGACCCTTAGCAATCAAGAAGGTGCTGCCACAGCCGCATCCGGCAAAGCGGGATAGTTCCTAACCGAGAAAGTTCCCAACCAAGACAGTGCCGCAGGCGACAACGACGGCGCTTGCGGAACTGTCACGCTACCGTGCTTTAGGCTCGCCCCTAAATTAACTTCATTCCAGTGTGCAGCCTTCTATGTCCTAATAATCATATTGGTAGCTGTGGCGTGCGCGTAGAGTTTTCCCGCTTCGTCTCGGAGATAGCCCTCAGAAATCACCAGATTTCGACCTATATTAATCACTTTTCCTTCCGCAATCATCTTTGTATCAAACGGAATGGGGCGGCACATTTTTATATTCAAATCAGTCGTTCCGTACCCTTCACCTGCGGCCAGTACAGTATGCGTAGCACAGCCTGTCACAGAATCGAGAACCGTGGCCGTAAAGCCTCCATGTACACCACCCAACGGATTTGAATGTGTCGCGTTAGCTGTTGCTTGAAAGACAATGCGTCCATGCTCTACTTCAACCGGTTCCATCGGCATCGTTTTGGCAATACCTGGTGCAGGGAAAAGTCCCTTTGAAAACGCCATCATTATGTCTAAGCCCGTCATTTCGTTCGGATTCATAGTCAAAATATCTCTATCAAGTAAAGTATTAGTCGGTTAGTTAAATTATTTATGCGCAATTTTTTCTTGAGTAAGACTAGCTAGCCAGTTTTACTGGCTCATCCGACAACCCAATTTTTTCCTTTATTTTGGCAATAAGCTCTGACTCATCCGTGTCATTGGGATGAAAGTTAAATCGGTAATATTTCAAGAATCTTGGAATCAGCACTTTGTACGACTGCGCAGCAAACTTACCAAATTTACGCCAAGAGGCTAGATTAAGTAGCTGCTTATCCCGGCGAAGAAGTACGAGCTGATACACTATCGACATTACTGAAATAAGAGCCAAGCTAAAGGTAAACAGAGCGACGCGAGGGATGTAGGCGCCCATGCCTTTTCCGTAGAGATATTCATATACATCAAATGCCACCGCTTTATGTTCCGTTTCCTCAATGCTGTGCCATAGCCACAGATTACGAATACGCGTATCTGTCATTCTTTTGTGTACATCTTCCATCATATGAACCACCAACACGGCGGTGTAGTGCTCTAGGCCCACCGTAATCAGCAGGTTCCATTTCTCAGGAAACAATTTCTCGATTGTTTTAAGAATGGCGCCGGTCGCTTTCTCTAAAGACTCTGGATCCAATCCAAACTTCTGCGCACTAACATGAAACTCGTGATGCTCTTTTGAATGCATGGCTTCTTGACCAATAAACGCGCCAACATCTCGGTCTAACTGTGGATTATTTTTGAGTTTGTTCCGCACTGCCCGCACTGAACGCACGAAATACGATTCGCCCTCCGGAAACAATGTGGATAATCCGGTGAAATAATGGGTAAAGGTCGGTTCGTTGTCGCACCAGTACCGAGGAATATCTTCGAATGTGTAATCCATACGGCGCACAGGAAAAGAAGCGGATATTTTCTTTTCCTTACTCGGGTTTTCATTAATCGGGTTTTCATTAATCAACTTTTCATTAATCAACATTGGAACACCTCTTGGTATGTCTGCTTAACCCATCAGCCATCCGGTGAAACGGCTGATCTTTATTAACGCGGCGGCACCTCGAACTGGAGATACTGCTTTCCACGCGATGAATGATGTCTTTGCGCCCTAATTTTCCGAAGCGGCGGGTTAACCGGCTTGCCTCCAAACGGACTACTGCACCGAACAGTTTCGCCAGCTGTGAGTAGAGCTACAGCCCATCAAAAGCCTCAACTTAACCCCTGTGAGTTCTGTATTGGAACTTATAAAGACGTAAGTATTCAGTGATTTCGCATGGCCTTACCACGCTCCAAGCCCTAGAAATCGTACACATAATGCCTTGTATGCGGCGCAAACCAGCACAATGACATTGAGCAATGTCACGAATCTAAGTTCCATATTGGAACCTGTCAAGCGCTTTAGTTTCTTTTTGGAACCCATGGGCGCTACACTTAGTCACTTCTCTCCAAATCTAGATAGGCGTAAACCATGAAATGGGATGACGTAGGCAATCAGGCCTGCTCGGTAGCACGAACCATGGCTGTAATAGGCGACCGCTGGACCATGCTGGTTCTGCGCAACGCTTTTATGGGTACGCGCCGCTTTGACCATTTTCAGCTTCAGTTGAGCGTCACCCGTCACGTATTGGCAGATCGGCTCAAACGTCTGGTCGATGCTGGGGTTTTCCGCAAGGAGGCCTATCAACCGAATCGGTACGAATACCGACTAACTGAAATGGGCTTAGGGCTGTATCCCGTGCTGTTGGCCATAACAGGCTGGGGCGACACCTGGCTGGACGAAGGCCGCGGCGCGCCCCTCATCTTCCAACACAAGGGCTGTGGCCAGACAATGGCCCCCAAGATGGTGTGCTCTGAATGCGGGGAACCGGTGACCGCCCGCGATGTTATTCCTATGGCCGGGCCTGGCTTGCAGGCATCCCGCAGCGTGGAGAGCGCTAATCCTCCCGCAGAGAAACGCGCCTCGGACGCACCTTAAATCCAGTACTGACCGAGTACTGAAGGCCAAGTAAAAACGCCAAGCTTTCCGCACCAGCTGCGGCGCAACCAATTACCCCTCTTATCCAGACTGTAATTTGTGCTGCTCGAAGCTCGCTTTTCCCGCCTGATGCGGGTTTAATTCACCCCCACGCCGGTTTGTAACCGGCTTTTTGTGTTTTAGAGGCTTGTTCAGGAGAGTCCAATGCAACCTGTCGTCGCCGTCATCATGGGGTCCAGCAGTGACTGGCCCACTATGCAGGCCGCCACCAGCGTGCTGGAAAAGCTCGGTGTTCCCTTTCATGTGGAAGTGGTTTCGGCCCACCGCACTCCGGACAAGCTCATGTCGTTTTCTGCTGAAGCGGCAGATAAAGGCTTTAAAGTCATTATTGCTGGCGCTGGCGGCGCCGCGCATTTGCCGGGCATGGTGGCGTCGAAAACCCATCTGCCGGTGCTCGGTGTGCCGGTACAGAGCCGTGCGCTGAGTGGCCAAGACAGCTTGCTGTCGATCGTGCAGATGCCTAAAGGCGTTGCAGTCGGTACGCTCGCCATCGGTGAAGCCGGTGCATTTAATGCCGGCTTATTTGCCGCGCAGATTCTGGCCACTAGCGACGCGGCGCTCACTCAGCGCATTCAAGATTTCCGCCAAGCACAAACTGACGCCGTATTGGCCAAGCCGGACCCGCGCGAATCATGAAGCTCTGGGTACTAGGTAACGGTCAATTGGGCATGTTGATGCGTCACGCCGGCATGCCATTAGGCTTAGAGGTTGTGCCAGTCGGTATCGACGATATCGGCCCACAACAACTTGGCGCCGACGATCTCGTCACCGCCGAGCGTGAGCACTGGCCCGCCAATGCCACCACCAACAGCCTTGCCAACCACCCGAATTTTGCCAACCTGCAAACTATTCAAGATTTAGCCGACCGTCAGCTGCAAAAGAGCAAGCTCGACGAGCTCGGGCTAGCCTCCTCTCCGTGGCAGCCACTTACCGACAGTACTGATATCGACGCCCTGCATAAGGCTTTGGGCGAGCGCGTGCTGCTAAAGCAACGCCGTGGCGGCTACGACGGCAAAGGCCAGCTCTGGCTGAAACAGGGCGAGCCATTACCGTCTTTAGACGGCTGGCGCGAACACGCCATCGCCGAGCAAGGTATTGGTTTTTCTGAAGAGCTCTCATTAATTGGCGCCCGTAATGCCCAAGGCGAAAAAGTGTTTTATCCGCTGGTGCGCAACCTGCACCAGAACGGCATCTTGCTAGCCTCTCAGTCACCGCTGCCAGAGCGCGACCACCTCCAAACGCAAGCCGAAGAGATGCTCGGCAAACTCATGGACGCCGTGGATTATCACGGCGTGATGACGATGGAATGCTTCCGCGTTGGCGAGAAATTACTGATCAATGAGATCGCCACCCGCGTGCATAACAGCGGCCACTGGACCATGACCGGCGCTAATATCAGTCAGTTCGAGCTGCACCTTCGCGCGGTGGCAGGCTTGCCACTGACCCGCCCTGTGGTGCTTTCCCCGACAGTGATGATTAACTTACTGGGCGTTGAACGTAACGATCAGTGGCTCACCGTACCCGGCTCCCACCTGACCTGGTACAACAAAGAAGTGCGCCCCGGTCGCAAGCTCGGCCACGTCAATTTGGTCTCAGATACTCCCAAGCATCTTCGCGACACCACCGCGCAACTGCTCACCTTGATGCCGGAAAATTATCAGGCCGTGCTTGAGTGGTTTGTCGACCACTGAATTAAGCCGCCAGCCAAGCGGGCGATCGCTTGCAAGCAACCTCCCACACAAGCCAACAACACAAAGGCCAGGCCTCACAACCAAAGCACCCACCTTGTGAGAGCCTGCTTGCAGGCGAATGTTTTGCTGGCCGGCTAAGCTGGCGTCCGCTTGCAAGCAACCTCCCGCACAAGCCAACAACACAAAGGCCATGCCCCACAACCAAAGCACCCACCTTGTGGGAGGCTGCTTGCAGGCGAATGTTTTGCTGCGCGGCCACGCGGGCGATCGCTTGCACGCAACCTCCCACACAAGCCCACAACACAAAGGCCATGCCTCACAACCAAAGCACCCACCTTGTGGGAACCTGCTTGCAGGCGAATGTTTTGCTGCCCGGCCACGCGGGCGATCGCTTGCAAGCAAGCCCCTACAAAAACCAACAGCCCAAAGGCAAGCCTCTTCACGCGGCGCCCACTACGGCCATGACAGCATCGGCGCATGTTTAAAATCCTCAGAGCATTGATATTGCTGCCGCTACTATTGCTGTCATGCTTCCCCTCATGGAGCAATCCGCTCATGGCAAAAAACGCCGCCTCCAATAACGCCTTGGCCGTGCTGCCGCCGCCGATAATTCGCAACTGGCTACCGACAGATGAACCCCGCGCCGTGGTGATCGCGCTGCACAGCTTCGGCGATTACAGCGCCGCATTTGATCAGCTCGGCCCGTGGTTCGCGGCACAGGGCATCGCCGTTTACAGCTGGGATCAGCGTGGCTTTGGCAGCAATATCAATGCCGGAAAATGGCCGGGCAAAGACGCGCTTGAATCAGACCTCATCACCCGCGTAAATGAAATCGCTCAGCGTCACGACGCACCGCTGTTTATCCTCGGAGAAAGCCTCGGCGGCGCGGTCGCCATCAACGTTGCCGCTCGCAATCCACAACTGCCTATCGATGGATTAATTCTCGCCGCACCGGCTGTACGCGAAGGGATTACCGCCCGCTACGGCTGGAACGTCGCCATTGGTGCCGCCGCTCTGGTGCGCCCCGGCTATTTGCTCAACGTCGAACGGCACGAAGACGACCCACGATTTTCTGCCCATGCGGCACAACGCCTTGCCAACGATCCGCTGGTGCAACGCAACGTGCGCATGGACCATTACCAAGGACTTATTCGTTACGCCGACCGCGCCAGCGACATTGCTGACACCTTGAACACACCCACATTGCTGCTCTACGGCGGCGCCGACGGCTCGGTTCCTGCAATCTCAATCGAACGATTACACCAGCACCTCGGCAATATCAGCACCTATCATTTTTATCCCGGCGGCCCGCATCTGCTGTTGCAGGGCGCTCAGTGGCAACAGGTCGTCAATGACATCAACCTCTGGATCAGCGAACAAATCCAGACTGACCGCACCCCAGACCCCGCGGAACTTCTCTACCAACCAGCCCACTAATCTCCTCTTATTCGTCAACGCCTACTCACCCACATCCACGCGAATGACAAACGGGTCGCAGACAATCGTCCATCAATAGCAGACAATTCAAACGCGTCACTTAGCCCAGAAATCCAAATATCGGGCCACGACGCCAGGACATATGAATGACTCATAAGCGATCTAACGTCTGGCAACGCACTCGCCGATATAGTCTGCGCATCCTGCTCATTGTCTTTCTATTCTTTATTGGATTGCAGCTTTGGTATGGCGCCCAAGTGCTATGGCTGCGTCAGCACAACCCAACCACAACGTCCTACATGGAAATTGGTTTGGCTCGCTTGCACGAAAGCAAACCAAACGCCGTGCTAACGCAACGCTTCGTGCCCTACCCAAAAATCTCCGACAACGCCAAGCGCGCAGTCTTAGGTGCCGAAGACAGCAAGTTTGCCAGTCACTTTGGCTTCGATGTCGAAGGCATTCGTCATGCTATAAAAAAGAATTTGCGCGCCGGCGAAAAAGTGGCGGGCGGCTCCACCATTAGCCAACAGTTAGCCAAGAATCTTTTTCTGACCGGCTCGCGCAGCTATGGCCGAAAAGCGCAGGAAGCCATCATCACATTGCAATTGGAAATATTGCTCAGCAAAGAGCGTATTCTGGAGCTATACCTGAACTACGCCGAGTGGGGCAGCGGCCTATATGGCATCGATGCCGCTTCACACTATTACTTCGGCATTTCCGCAAGCCAACTCAATAGCTGGCAAGCGGCGCGATTAGCCGCCATGCTGCCAAAGCCCCGTTATTATCAACAGGTAGGCAGTACAGAATGGCTGGAGCAAAAAACGGGCATTATTCAGCGACGCATGCCGAAGGTTATCTTGCCGAAATAGCCATTCAGCTTCCGGATACTTTTTGGGATCGGCAAAACATCAACATTTTTTACGGAGAGCCAAGATGCTTCATCTAAGACATCACGCAGCACAATATATTGGCACGTTAATTTTCGCGCTCACAGCCATCTCACTCAGTGGCTGCGACTCAAATTCTGAACTCGCCGCGCCTGCCGACAAGGACATTGTCGCCAGTGCCGACCTGCCATCCAACGCAGTCTCAAGCGACAGCACGAATAATGAAAACAGCACGGTGAAACGCGGGCAATACCGTTACTTTGCCGATTCAGCCATGTTCACTGAATGCAACACCGGCCAAAGCTGGCCCATTGCTCCTTCTGAAGAAGCGGCCGACATTGAGCGCGCTTACTTAGAAGCCGCTAGCCAAGACAACCAAGCCATGCAACCAATCACTCTATCAATTGAAACGCATATCGACGTAATAGAAGGCATGGAGACTGGCACGCAAAAACCACACCTCATCATCGATCGGTTTATTGGCATCGACGCCGACCAACATTGCGTTCTACCCCAAGCAGCACTCATTGGCACCTACTGGCGCGTTAATCGCGTCGCAAGTTTTGACGTCATGCCCGCCGGGCTGCGTGAAGAACCACGCATCATTCTCGCCAATGACGGCAACATGAAAGGGCACAGCGGCTGCAACGCTATGTTCGGGCAATACACTCATCACGACGACACGCTAAAATTTAGCGGCATCGCTGGTACACGCATGGCATGCCCGCAAATCATGCCGTTAGAGAGCGCCGTTCATCTTGCGTTGAGCAATACTGCCAGCTACCGCATCGACGGCCAGTATCTGTACCTTGAAACCGAATCGGGGCAATCTTTGGCAACACTTGAAGCGGTTTACCTTTACTAAAACCTCAGTAGCGCTAGTCAGCCCTAATGTTCACTAGCGTTTTTCCAACACAAAACAATACGGATTTTGTCATGGCACGGGTTCATTATCTTCAGCATGTTCCATTTGAAGGGCTCGGCAGTATCGAGCCTTGGATGCAGCAACATGAACACACCATTCGCTGCACCCGCCTTTACGATAATGAATCGCTACCGGAAGTTCGCGACATAGATTGGCTAATCATCATGGGCGGCCCGATGGGCATCTATAACTATGATCAACACCCCTGGCTAAAAACCGAGAAGCAATTTATTCGCGCCTGCATAGACGCCGATAAAACCGTTCTCGGCATTTGCCTTGGCGGACAACTGATTGCGGATGTTCTTGGTGGAAAAGTATCTGCAGGAATAGAAAAGGAAATTGGTTGGTTTCCCATTAATGTGACCGCAGCAGGTAAGGAAACATCCATCGGCAAAGTGCTAAGCGAAGCGCAGAGCGTTTTTCATTGGCATGGCGATACCTTTGCCATTCCAGCCGGCGCAACGCACCTGTGCAGCAGTGATGCCTGTGAGAACCAAGGTTTTTTGTATCAAGAGAAGGTTCTAGGATTGCAGTTCCACTTGGAAACGACTGCGCAAGGCGCTGACGCCTTATGCCGCGAATGCGAAAGTGAACTCGTTGCTGCAACGCATATTCAGTCCGCCGCTTCCATGCTGGCATCGGAGCAACGCTTTCACGAAGCAAACGCGTTAATGGAAAAAATTCTCCGCGAACTGAGTAAAACGCTCTAGTTACAAAATAAAATCTCCTACTATAAGAGCAGGCTGGCAGGCGATAGGCTTGGCATTTTGTCTAGAGCTGCTCGCTTGCACGTACACTCCTACAAAGCTAAACCGCAGAGACTTGTGGGGGATGCTTACAAACCGGGCGTGGCGATTGCCACGGGCTGCTGTCGGTAAAACTGGCAAAGCAGACGATACACTTCAGGCATACCTTCTTTCATTTCTTCGGGCGCCTCAAAAAACGTCTCACTGCATACTGCGAAAAATTCTGCCGGATTGGTTAAGGCATAATCATCCAGTGGCAAACTACGATCCTGCTGCCAATCTTTCTGTAGACGCTCCCACGCAGCTGTAAAAATTGTATGCCATTCACCCTGACGCATCTCGGGGTGTAGTGGCGGCGAGCCGTTGGCGCCATCGCGCAACATATCGAGTTTATGCGCCAGCTCATGGATAACGACATTGCTGGCCTTACCTTGTCGCGCATGCGCTCCCGTTTCACATACTGCCTGCCATGACAAAATCACCGGCCCGCGCAACCATGCTTCACCACTTAACCCCGGCGCCTGATCATGAACTAAACCATCTGCCCCCTGGTGTGGACGATTGGAAACGAAATCACCTTCGTATAAAATCACCGTTTGCCAGCTGTCATACCAATCTAAACCGAGACGCAATATCGGCACACACGCCATAGTTGCCAATCGCAATAACATCTCATCGGTAAACTGAAAACCACCGCCCGGCGCAAAACTTTTACGCGCCAGAAAACGAAATGCCATATCTCTCAGCGCAACACGGTCAGCGCCCTGATAACGTTCTATCACCGCCCAATCAGCCACCGCTGCCTGCCATTGCGCTGCGGTGAAGCCCATTCTTTTAACACGACGGTCTTCGAACCAATGGCGAATGGATTTAAACATTATGGCTCACAATAATGGGAAGAACTTCAAGGAAAATCGCCTCAGAAAGAAGCCGCGACGAACCTGACTGAGCAAAAGCGGCACACTCAATCACGGCAAAGGTGGCCCAGCAATACTGAAGCCATCCACTGAGTGACAAACGAAGCCTTAACTCATTTCAACGTTGTGATAGACGTTCTGCACATCATCCAGCTCATCGAGCATGCCGAGAAATTTCTCCAACACCGCCAAATCATCACCTTCCACGGTGGTATAACTCTGCGCAATAAACTGAATTTCATCCACTTCAAAATCAATTCCGTCGAACGCTTCGGTCAACGCCTGACGCGCTTTTGCGTATTCGGTGTGTGGTGCAAACACCGAGATCTGACCGTCTTCATTCTCAACATCGGTAACATCGACGTCCGCTTCCATCAGCGCTTCTAGCACGGCGTCTTCATCGTCGTGGGCAAAAACGAAGATCGCCGCATGATCGAACATATGCGCAACAGTGCCCTGCGTGCCGATTTTGCATTTGGTCTTGGTGAAGGCGCTGCGCACATCGCCAAAGGTGCGATTGGGGTTATCCGTTAAGCATTCGATAATGACCATGCTGCCGCCGGGACCGTACCCCTCATAACGGGCTGGCGCATAATCTTCGCCGCCACCACCGCTGGCCTTATCAATGGCCTTATCGATCACGTGAGCCGGCACCTGATCCTTCTTGGCGCGATCAATCATGCCTCGTAGGGACAAGTTGGCAGACGGATCAGGGCCGCCCGCTTTCGCGCAGACATAAATTTCCCGACCGTAACGGCTGTATACCTTGGCTTTCATATCCGAGGTTTTGGCCATGGATTCTTTGCGGTTTTGGTAAGCGCGGCCCATACGAATCTTGCTCCAGAATGAATATCAGCGGCTATTTTAGGGGAAAGAGGACAAATAAAATACGGTGGATCACACCATAAAGATTACCCCAAACGACAAAGGACTCGCATCAAGCGAGCCCTTTAGACCAAGACTAAACTAGGCGTGCAGTTGGCACGGATGCCCACAACCTAAGCCAATCAGATGGCCGCCTCCAGCGAAGAGGGCACACTTGTCTGCGCCGCTAACCGCTGCCCAACCGCACTTAACACCGCCTGCAATGCCGCCGACGTCGTATCCTCTGCCAATGCGGCAGCGCTATGCAGCTGCTCACCGACTTTGACTCGCACGCAGGCCATCGCGTTGGCATCGGTATTATCGCCAAGGGAGAACTCGTCAAACGCCTCGACACGAATCTCTGTTTTGTACTGACGCGACAATCCATCAACCAAAACTGACACCGCGCCACTTCCCTGCCCGCTCACCACCGTAACGTTGTCAGGGTCGGCGCCAATAGTGATCTTGCCTTGTACACCTTCACTGCTGCGCTGCAAATCATAAGATTGCATCTGCCAGCCCGAGACAGTCTGCAAGTAACAGGCATTAAAAAGTTGATGGACACGCGCCGCATTAATTTCTCCGCCGCTGTCTTCAGCATCTTTCTGCACCACTTTGGCGAATTCGACTTGTAGCCAACGTGGCAAGGTAATGCCGTAATCACGTTCAAGTACGTGCACGACGCCGCCCTTTCCTGACTGCGAATTGATACGTACCACTTCTTCATAACGGCGCCCGACGTCACTCGGGTCTATCGGCAAATACGCCACTTGCCACGGTTCGCCTTCGGCATGCTTTGCTAAGCCTTTGCGAATCGCATCTTGATGGCTGCCGGAAAACGCGGCATAGACCAATTCACCAGCATAAGCATGGCGTGGGTGAACTTTAATATCCGTGACACTTTCGACCACCGCGACAATGTTTTTCATGTCGGAAAAATCCAACTTCGGATCGACGCCCTGGGAATATAAATTCATCGCCATGGTGACTAAGTCCATATTGCCGGTACGCTCGCCGTTGCCGAGCAAGGTGCCTTCGACACGATCCGCGCCAGCCATAACGGCCAACTCCGCCGCTGCAACACCACAGCCGCGATCATTATGGGTGTGCAAGCTAATACGTACATGCTCGCGATTGTGCATGGTATCGATCACCGTTTCAATCATGTCGGCGTACACGTTTGGCGTGCTCACTTCGACGGTCGCCGGCAAATTAATCACCACCTTCTGGCCCTCTTGCGGCTGCCATACCGCGTTAACGGCATCGACCACCTCAATGGCGTAGTCCAACTCAGTGCCGGTAAACGATTCCGGCGAATACTGAAAGGTCCAGTCGGTTTGCGGATAATGAGCGGCGTACTGCTTTACCCACTGCGCGCCGTTTATGGCGATTTGCTTTATGCCATCTTTATCGAGGTTGAAGACTTGCTCGCGCTGCACACGAGACGTGGAGTTATAAACATGCATGACCGCCTGCTTTGCGCCACGTAAACTTTCATAGCTACGCGCAATAAGATCTTCGCGCGCCTGAGTAAGCACCTGAACGGTCACGTCATCGGGAATGAGTTCCCGTTCAATCAAGGCACGAACAAAATCAAAATCTGTCTGGCTTGCAGCCGGAAAGCCAACTTCAATTTCTTTAAACCCTACTTTCACTAACAGTGCAAACAACTCAATTTTTTGTGGCACCGACATAGGCTTAATCAGCGCTTGATTCCCATCACGTAGATCCACCGCACACCAGTCCGGTGCGTGCTGAATGACACGATCCGGCCAGCGACGGTCCTTCTTTGCCGCCGGGGTGAAGGGCTGATATTTACGATGATCGAATGCCATGTGCTGCTCCAAAAATGTTCTGTTATTGATAGCGCGGTTTCTTGCTGAGCGCCGATCGCTTGCAAGCAAGCTCCTACAAGGCAGAGGCCAGATTGATGGCGCGTCGCGTTGCTAAGAGCTTGTGGGAGGCTGCTTGCAGGCGATAGGCCTTGGGTTAAGCACTGATCGCTTGCAAGCAGGCGCCTATACGCCCAGCCGGTTGCCTGGATAAGACAACGGCAGGAGCGCTAGCCTTGGTGCTTTTGGCACTTGTTAGGCTCAGGAACACATTCTAGAGGCGGCAATGCGCAATGAGCTTGCTTATTCGCCCTATTTTTTAGCATTATTAGAATAACATTGCGGATATACATAGATTAATAGTGAGATATTGTGAAAATGGCTAAAACGCTGCACAAACTGGATCGATCTGACCGTCAAATTCTCGACGCCTTACAGCACAACGGCGGCCTCTCCAACCTCGAGTTAGCAGAACGCGTAGGACTGTCAGCCTCGCCCTGTTCACGGCGCGTCAAAGCGTTGGAAGACGCTGGCATTATCATTGGCCGCACCACGCAACTCAATCAGAAAGCGCTGGGGCTCGACCTCACCATTATTATTCAGATCAGCATGGATCGGCATACGCCGGAGCGATTCGAAAACTTTGAAAGGACTGTCAGCGCGTTTGCCGAGGTGCAGCTGTGCTATTTGGTGACAGGGCAAGAGGCGGATTATTTGCTAAAGGTAGTCGTACCCGACATGGATGCTTACCAGCAGTTTCTTCTGAATAAGATCACCCGTATCGACGGGGTCAGCGGTGTGCATTCAAGTTTTGTCATGCGCAAGGTGCGCGATACCAGCGCACTGCCGTTAGGTTATTTGGAGTAAAGGCGCGCACAATTCTATTAGCGGAATTGCGTTGGTGTCATCCCATACCATTTTTTAAACGCTCGCGAAAACGAACTCACATCCGCAAAACCAAGCAAGAACGCCAGCTGCGTAACGCTCATGCCGGGAATACGAAGATGGCGCTCAACCAATGTTTTGCGAGTATTTTCAATCAGCTTTTTCCAGCTCAATTGCTCTTCTGCCAGACGACGCTGCAAGCTACGAGTACTTAAACAGAATTCACTCGCCGCTTCCGCCAAGGGCGGCTCACCTTCCGGCAGGCGCTGCTCAATCCACAGCGACAACTGCACAGCCAAAGAGCCTTTTTCAATAGCGGCTAAACGTTGGTTTAACGTTGCATCGAGCATCGCCGCCAACTGACTATCACTAGCCTGCAATTGAACCGTCGCCGCAGCACGTTCGAAGTACAACGAGAATCTCGGCGAAACATCAACTGGCGCACGAAAGTATCGACTCATCGCGCGATGAAATGCGTCGTTCATATCCGCGATTTCCGGTGCTTGAACCTTGATTGGATTTAATTTTGGGTCGATACGAATACGCAGCAACCGAACGATACTGGCCATAACCAACAAGATAGCTTGCGGGTGCGGGATGTGCTCACCATTCGCCGAAAAGTGAATCGCAACATAGCGCTCGTCTTCACTGAATTCGGGGCGCACAACATCACTAATTAAGCGATGAAAACGAATAATCCGCTGCAGCACACTGCGCATGCTGCCGCCCGCCGCTATCGCCAGGCCAAGCCCGCCAAATGATGAATATTCCGCATGCCGCGCCATGTTAATGCCAAGGGATGGATCGCCTATCAGCTCGACAGCATCGCTTAGCAATGCCGTCGACGCCGCAACGTCGATATGTGCATCGGGATTGCCGGTATCCGCAATAGCGATGCCATGCTTAGCAAACAGCGCCTCCGCGTCTACGCCCTGTTTTTGCAATAATTGCACGAGCGGGCGCAACAAAATCGCTGCGGCGCGCTGATATGACGATCCCATTGAATCCAAGGCTATAACCTCCCTATCTTGCCTATCCCTGCTTATCTCATTCGCCACGCGGCTAAAAAATGGCGGCTCAAGCCAAACGAATGGCGGCGCCAGTTGAGCAGACGCCCTCCATAGGAGGCTATTGTGGGCGTGTTATCATTCTGGAGTTATGTCATGACTAACACGACGAGCCGCGCTACGGCCAATGCCGACAAGCTCAGAGACAAAAGGGTACAGCAGGAAATTATTGCGATTAGTGACGATATTCGCAGCCAGCGTCCATGGCTGAAATATCAAGATACTATTGGTCTCAGCATTTTTTCGATTAGCATTTTCGGATGCCTACTCAATGCCTACTTGTATATTCAGGGCGTGATGCCCGCGTGGATGGTTATCCTTGGCACCGCGTTCTGGACCTCTATCTTGCACGAACTAGAGCATGACCTTATTCATTGGATGTACTTCAAAAAGAATAAGGCAATTCATCATCTCATGATGCTTGGCGTGTATGTGTTCCGGCCGTTTACCGTCAACCCTTGGGTTCGCAGGCACATACATTTTCATCACCACAAGAACTCCGGCTCGGCTACGGACATTGAAGAAAGAGGCATCACCAATGGTGAGCAATGGGGTATAAAACGACTCTTGATGGTTAGCGACAATATGCTAGCCGTATACTTGCGGCCCTTTAAATACCTGTTCGAGCCATTACGCCTCTATCGACAAGGCAAGGTAACCAGACGTGATCTAAAAAACTTTCGTCTTATCGGGTTACTTAGCTACAACCCCCTCGGCATTGTTTCGCACATGCTTTGGCACGGGTTTATTCTTTTTCATCTTGCCAACGGTGTAGCGTGGATGTTTAGCATGAGCATCCCTTGGCCAAGCCTATTGCTCGATCAAATGCCGTGGCTCACCACTCTAGCTGTAGTGTTGTTTGCGCCTAACGCTTTGCGCACATTCTGCCTGCATTTTATTTCGTCCAATATGCACTACTACGGAGATAACAAGCAGGGCGTCATTGTAGAACAGTGCCAAGTGCTCAATGTTTGGTGGCTAATTCCGCTGCAGTTGTTCTGCTTTAACTTTGGCAACACCCATGCAATCCATCATTTTGTCGTACGTGATCCCTTTTACGTTCGCCAAATGACCGCAAAAAGAGCGCTGCCGGTACTAAAAGAAAACGGTGTCCGCTTTAATGACATCGGCTCTTTCCGGCGCGCCAATAGAATGCACCCCGTAAAGAAAACAAATAGGCAGCCGGTAGCTTCCGTCGCCTAGAAACATAAAAGGGGCCGCAAGGCCCCTTTTATGTTTCTACTTCCCGTCCTAGCGAAACGGAAACGCCAACCACTTCTTCTTTCGCTGCCCTGTTTGCACGCGCCATTGCATCGCGTACAAACCATCCCCTGCTGACAATTTACTGTGCGTGCCCACTTCAGCCACTTTACCCTGATCTATTACAACAATCTGATCAGCCTCAACAATGGTGGACAGTCGATGAGCGATCATTATGACCGTGCGTTGTTCAGCAATACGGGCTAACGATTTCTGGATAGCTGCTTCCGTTTCGTTATCCACCGCACTGGTGGCCTCATCCAGTACTAACACGGGCGGATTCTTCAGCAATGCACGAGCCAACGACAACCGCTGACGCTGGCCTCCGGATAATTTCACGCCACGCTCGCCAACCAGGGTGTGCAGCTTTAACGGTAACTTATCAATAAACTCCCACGCTTCTGCGATACGGGCAACCCGCTCTACTTCTTCATCAGAAGCATCAGGTTTACCGTAGGCAATATTGTCGCGCACAGAACCTTCAAACAGAAAGACATCTTGGCTAACCAAGCCAATGGCGCCACGTAGCTCCTTAAGTGACACATCACTGATTGGTACGCCGTCTAACAGAATACGGCCTTTATCTACCGCATAGAAACGCAACAACAGCTTAATCAGAGTCGATTTCCCTGAGCCCGTCGCACCAACAAATGCCAACGTCTTACCGGCACGGGCGGCAATAGAAATATTTTCTACGCCAGCGTTAGCGTGCGGATAAGTAAAGGAGACATTCTCGAAAACGACTTCGCCACGTAAAGGCTGTGGCAAGTTCAATGTGCCGCTGTCTTTAACGCCGGGCTGCTCCTGCATTAAATCCAAGATTCGCTTAACACTTGCCATGGCTCGCTCAAACAAATCAACCGTCTGCGCCAAGCGTGTCAACGGCCATAACAGCCTTTGAGTGAGGAAAACCAAAACACCATAGGCTCCCACATTGAGATCGCCAGCAAGCGCCTGCAAGCCACCAACAATAAAGGTCAATAAGAATCCCGCCAGAATGGCCATACGAATGATCGGTACAAATGCCGAACTAACAGCGATGGCCTGACGATTCGCTTCAACGTACGCATTGCTCTCGTCAACCAACCTCGCCAACTCGTACTGTTCTGCGGTAAAACTTTTGATCGTTGCCATGCCACCAATGTTGTTCGCCAAACGGCTAGCAAGCGTGCCAACACGCTCGCGCACACTGGCATACAACGGCGACGCTTTACGCTGAAAGTAGAACGCGCCCCAGATAATAATCGGCATCGGCGTAAACGCGAGCAGCGCAATAAGCGGGGAAATAACGAAGAAAACAGCGCCAACTGCAACGACCGACACAACGACTTGAACGAGATCGTTAGCGCCTCCGTCGAGAAAACGCTCTAGCTGATTCACGTCATCGTTCAAAATCGAAACGAGTTCGCCTGAACTACGGCCTTCAAAAAAGGAAAGATCATGCTGCTGCATTGAACCGTATGCATCTTGGCGCAGATCCGCCTGTAGCTGTTGGCCAAGGTTTCGCCACAACACCAAATGCAAATACTCAAAGAGTGATTCGCCGGCCCAGATCAGGAAGGTCAGGACACCCAAGACTACAATTTGCTCTTTGGCATCAACAAAACCCAGCGCCGCAACAAAACTCTCCTGCTGATTCACCACCACATCAATGGCAATACCGATGAGTATTTCGGGCGCAATATCGAATAACTTATTGATCGCTGAACTAGCCGTTGCGGCGAGAATACGTGAGCGATAACCACGGGCATAACGCAGAAGACGGCCGAGAGCATGCCAGCTTGATGAAGGCTTCATAGACATTCCATTCAGGTGTGGATGGGCAATCGGGCGCACAATAAAATATACGGCGACCTGTACGTCGTAATATTACCGCAAAGACAGGCGGTACGCCGCACTGCGTACTGGCGCGCCAGACGTGGAGGCGGCGACCATTTGCCAGAACGCCGCCGTTTTGAGTAATCGAGTCAGTGACCTCCCCGGTAAAATCACTAAACTGCCCGCTGTGCGGCACGCACGCCCCTAGTCTTTTCCTTAATAAAGAGCTTCGCCATGCTGAGATCCATCCGTAGACATATCGCCCAAAGCCGCACGCTGGCACAAAACGCACGCGACTGGTTAACATTGGACGAAAATATCGTACAGGCCGGACGGACGCCTTACGACGTAATCTACGAGGAAGACATTGTCCAACTGCGCTATTACCCGCCACTATCACAAGACATCGTGATTATTGACGGGCGGGACGTCGTAGTCGAAAAAACACCCCTACCAATCCCGCTGGTGATCGTTGCGCCGCTGGCAGTCAATATGTTTATTTACGACTTGTTTCCAGAGCGCAGCCTCGTTCGTTATTTACGTGCCCGTGGCTTTGAAGTCTATCTCGTTGATTGGGGCACACCGACAGCGCACCATAATCATCAAAACCTCGCGACCTATTTCGCCGATCTCTTGCCGGATCTACTCACTCGCGTTCGCGCTCACAGCGGCTCAGAAAAACTCTCTCTACATGGCTGGAGTTTTGGCGGCCTGTTTAGCTATTGCGCTGCAGCACTCGGCGACAGCAATATTATCAATCTCGCCTTGGTCGGCGCCCCGAATGATTACCATGCCAATGGCCAGCTCGGCGTTTATTATCAAAAACTCAGTCGCCGCTTGCGTAGCATCGAGAAACGCTTTGGCTGGCGCGTGCACAATAGCCGTAAACGCTTTTTTCGTGCGCCGGGCTGGGGCAATGCACTCAGCTTTAAACTGACCAATCCAATCGGCAGCCTTCAGGGTTACACCGCGCTACTCAAGAACCTTCACGACAGCGACTATGTGTCTGCTCACGCCACCAACGCGGCGTTCCTTGATCGCATGGTCGCCTACCCCGGCGCCGTTGTGCAGGACTTTATTCAACACCTTTGGGTCGACAATGTATTAGCGCACGGAAAATTACCCATGCGCGACTGCCAGAGCGACTTGTCGTCAATCAATGCGAACATACTCGCTATCGTTGGCCGCCAAGACATCATCGTTAACAGGGACTGTGCAGAGGCGTTACTGGATCAAGTCAGCAGCTCCGACAAAACCTTGATCGAAGTGGATGGTGGCCATATGGGCATCGTTAGTGGCAGCCGCGCACCCGCACAAAGCTGGACCCATATCGCAGATTGGCTAGCGCTACGTAGCGGTAATACGGAAAACGCTCCTGCCACACAGACCTCCGCCGCCAAAGCGGGGATGCAGAAAATTAAAAACACATTGCGCCGCAAAAATAAGACGGCAGACGCAGCCATTAAATAACGCTTAACCTACTGTGGCGCGAATCACGTGCCACTAACAGCACTGCCTTGGCCACAGCCCAAGGCAGTGCAACCCTTTTATAACCAACCTGCAAGGCGTAACCTGTTAGCAAGATCTCTTGCCGACTTAGGTCAACGATGCCGACAAAAAATTTACTCATCATTGCGAACACTCCTTCAGACAACACCACCGCTCTGCGTGACGCAATACTGCGCGGCGCCCAGCACCCTGACATTGAACACGTCCACGTCACAACATTAGCGCCGCTGGATGCCGGACCAGACGATGTACGTGCCGCCGATGCCATTATTCTTGGCACCACGGAAAACCTCGCCTACATGAGTGGCGCGATGAAAGATTTTTTCGATCGCAGTTACTATCCGATTCTCGAGGAAAAACAAGGTTTGCCTTGCGCGGTGTACATTCGCGCCGGGCAAGATGGCACCGGTACACGACGTGCGCTTGAATCTATTTTAACTGGGCTACGTTGGAAGCTTGTTCAGGATATTGTAATTTATCGCGGCGCTTGGCAGCCGAATTTTATCGAGCAAGCCGAAGAACTCGGCTTGTATATGGCCGCGGGATTAGACAACGGGATTTTTTAGCTAGCACTGCCTATTCTTTTGCTGCAGCCAGACGTTTAAGCGAGCCATGCACAAAAAAACGCCCAACAAATAGACCCAAGCCTTGTGAAAGCCTGCTTGCTGGCGAGTGTTTTACAAGCATCGCTTGCAAGCAAACTCCTACATGGTGCTAAACGTGAATGCGGGGCACCGGCATAAGTTGCTCTAAGGTGGCAATATTTTCAGCTAACGCAGGCATCGGATTACCTAAGTCGTTCGCCACCCATCCCGCCAACTTGCAGCCATCGCGCACGATTGCTTCCGCGGTCAGCAAGGCGTGGTTAATACAGCCTAATCGCATCCCCACAACAAGAATGACCGGTAGCGCTAACGACGTCGCAAGATCCGATAGCATCTCTGCATCATTCAATGGCACCCTCCAACCACCCGCGCCTTCCACCAAAATAAGGTCTGCGCGACGGGTCATAATGGCGCCGTTGATATACCCCTTTAAAGCGGATGCGCGTAACGTTCGCCCCTCCAGCTTTGCAGCGAGATGCGGAGCCATGGCGGCACGCAGCGCCACAGGGTTGATCAAATCATAACTCAGCTTTACCGAAGCGCTAGCGAGCAAAGCAACAGCGTCATCATTACGTAAGCCGTCGCTTGTTTCTTCGCAACCGGCCGCAACCGGCTTTAAGCCATAGCACTCCAAACCCTCGCGAGCGGCGGCCTCAAGTAGCCGGCAGCTCACCCATGTCTTACCCGCATCAGTGTCTGTTCCAGTAACAAAAAAATTTCCTTTTAACGCAGACATGACGACATCCCATTCTATTAATAAATTATGCAACGCCTTATACGACTCGCCATACCACCTAGTATCGAAAAAATGATTCTCTATTTAAGCGGCTTCTCTAAAGACAGAAATAAAATATTCCAGCTCAATGGCAATCCTTGCGGCTGACGCAAGCGTTCATACGCGGCCACGAGCATTGCGTAGCGTGACGGCGTCATTAAGCCCACAGGCGCATTCCGATGCACGTGATGTGCGCCAGTAGCTTTTAACATTCGCCCAATGGCGCGTACGTCTGTGTAATGCTCAGTGATGGTGGTGACTTGATGATGCTCACAGATCAACCCGCTCTGTGTTGTCGCCGCCAACCAGTCAGCGACGCTCGCCAGCGTATTGATATGAACTCGGTCATCGACTTGCCGCCAGCTTTGCGAAAACTCGCGCAATGAATCTGCTACCGGAATGGCAATGTGAGCGCTTCCCCCTGGCCGCAAAACTCGACAGAGTTCCGCCAATGTCACCGCCAACGAGTCGCTCCATTGCAATGCAAAGGAAGAATAAATCAGCGAAATACTGCCATCACGTAACGGTAACGCGGCGGCATCGGCACATAACGGCTGCCAACGTTCATCTAGGCGCCCACGCTGCCTAGCCTCCGCCAGCATTTGCAGCGCAACATCCAGAGCCAACCAACGATGCGTCGGGCACGATTCCGCAAGCGGTCGCGCCATAGGCACCGTGCCGGCACCAAGATCCACCGCCCACTCTTGCGTCGACTTTAGCAAGCCTCCACTTTCTAACCTACCGGGAATCTCTTCTGCATCTATTTTTACCGCATGGCTTTCTGCTCGCGCCTTAGCGTTTTCCTGAATAAAGGACACCAACGTACGCGCAGCAGCGAGCTGCACACAGGCGTGCTCGTCATAACTACGTGCCGAACGACCGAATGCCTTGGCAACCAACGACTTATTCTCGCGCGACGTATGACTTAGCGTATTCGTCATCACGTAACGTTGGCCCCTTGCCAAAACTCTCTCAACGCTTCCGTAAAAATATCCGGCGCTGAAATAAACGGCACATGTGAAACGCCTTTTATAATCGATATTTTGACAGGATAACCCCGTGCTTCAATTTCTGCTGCGACGGCAACGGGAACGATTTGATCCTGCTCACCGAAGATCATTAGGGTCGGAATCGTCAGCGCAGCAAGCGTGTTGCGCAAATCAGTGTCACGCAAAATACCAAGGCCTTCGCGCAAAGCCCGCGGTGCAGGAAGACCACAAAAAAACAAAATGTCTTTTAATTTCTTAACATCTTCCTTCATTGTCATGCTGCCTTTCGCATTCAGCGCCAGAAAGCGAATTAGCGTTCCTTCATTATCCTCTGCATAAATCTCTGAAAATTTATCCAGAATGGCGGCAGGCATCGCGGGCAGCCAATCATCCGCAACAACGTACTTGGGTGAGCAAGCAACGGTCACTAAGGTCTGGATTCGTTCAGGAATTTTCGCCGCCAGAGCAAGCGCCACCAACCCTCCTAACGACCAACCTAATAGATGAAATTTTCGCGGCAACACTGCTTCGATATGTGCGTTGATAAAATCCAAGCTGTACTCATCTGCGGGCAACGGGCTTTGCCCCATACCGGGCAAATCAATCACAGTGACGCGAAAGGTTTCAAGCAACGCTGGCATTACGTCATCCCAGACAATCGAATGCAGGCCCCAACCATGCAGCAGCACTAAGTCTTCGGCGTCTTCGGCGGCCGCGCCTGTGCACCGATAGGTATTATAAAATGGCGTTAACTGACTCATAAAACGGGCTCATCAAATTGATCGCTTAGAATACCGCGACAAGCGTCTAGCGCCGCCAGTAAGGCATCGATATCAGACTCGTCATGGGACGCCGACAACGTAATACGCAGCCTGGCACTGCCTGGCGCCACCGTTGGCGGACGTATCGCACCCACCAAAAAACCGCGCTGTCGCAGCAACTCATTTATTGCCATGACCTTCTCATCGGAACCGATTAACAAGGGTTGAATGGGTGTTGATGACGACAGCAAAGGCAATCCGATCTGCTGTGCACCTTGCCGAAATTGCTCAATCAACTGATTGAGTTTCTCACGCCGCCAATGCTCTTCGCGCACCAGCATTAAGCTGGCTAAACTGGCTGCCGCCACCGCAGGCGGCAGAGCGGTGGTATAAATATAACTGCGCGAGAATTGAATTAACGTTTCAATTAATTCCTCGCTGCCAACCACAAAGGCGCCAAAGGTGCCGAACGCTTTACCCAGCGTCGCCATTAAAATTTGCGGCTGCTCTGCTTCACTGAGATCCTCTATAACGCCACGGCCATTTTTTCCGAGCACACCGACACCATGGGCATCATCCACCATTAGCCATGCCTGATGGCCACGAGCGGTACGTGCCATTTCGGCAAGCGGTGCGATATCTCCATCCATACTAAACACGCCATCGGTGACAACCAGTTTACGGCGCGCCTGACTGGTGCTGAGTTGTTTTTCTAACGACGCCACATCGGCATGTAAAAAACGGCGAAAACGAGCGCCACTGGCAAGGCCGCCGTCGAGCAACGAAGCGTGATTCAGCTTATCTTCAAACACCGCGTCGTCAGCCGTTAGCAGCGCACTCAACACGCCTAGATTAGCCATATAGCCGGTGGAAAAAAGTAACGCACGCGGGCGTTGGCAGAAATCCGCCAGCTGTTCTTCTAACGCATGGTGATACTGACTATGGCCGGACACGAGATGCGAAGCACCGCTGCCAACACCAAATTCATTAGCGCCGCGCTTAAATGCTTCGATAACATCAGGATGATTGGCAAGACCGAGATAATCGTTGCTGGCAAAATTGAGATAACGGTTGCCATCGATCAACGCTTCTCGGCCACAGTGAGCCTGCTGCGTTAGGCGAAAGCGATAACGGTGAAGGTCGAGTCGCTCATCAAGCGCGGCACGCAGATCAAAGGGTTCACTCATAACGGCGACTGGTCAAATGTCATGGCACTGTTTATTGGCACGCGGCTTATCGTGCCTTGAAAATAAATAGCCGCGCTATTCCACGCCCGCTTCACGACGAGGCTTAACGGTTTTTGCCGCACGACTGCTCATCGCATCATAAAACATCGGCGTGCTATTTTTTTGCTGCGTAGAATTTTGCCCTGCCACCTGATCTAGCAGCGCGCCTTCGGTCACTTCATCCGAACACTCCCCGCGCGGGTCCAACGGATAAATTCCCAAACGACTAAATAATTTCTGATCGTGATCCGTTTCGGGGTTATCTGTGGTTAGTAAACGGTCACCGTAGAAAATAGAGTTCGCGCCCGCAAAGAAACATAACGCCTGCATTTCGTCATTCATTTCTTGCCGCCCTGCCGACAACCGCACAAACGATTTCGGCATAACAATGCGCGCTACGGCAATAGTGCGAACAAACTCAAACATATCCAGATCGGCGACATTGGCCAGCGGTGTTCCTTCAATCTTCACTAGCATGTTAATTGGCACTGATTCTGGGTGCGCCGGCAAGTTCGCCAGCTGCTGTAACAAACCGATGCGATCTTTTCGGTCTTCGCCCATGCCAACGATCCCGCCCGCACAGACCTTCATTCCTGCGTCGCGCACATGAGCAAGCGTCTGCAGGCGATCACTATAGGAACGCGTGGAAATAATGTGGCCGTAATATTCTGGCGAGGTATCGAGATTATGGTTGTAATAATCCAAGCCCGCCGTAGACAATTGCTCGGCCTGCTCATTCGACAACATGCCGAGGGTCATGCACGTTTCTAACCCCATAGCCTTCACCTCACGCACCATCTCCAATACGTAAGGCATATCTTTATCACGTGGGCTACGCCAAGCAGCTCCCATGCAAAAACGTGACGCGCCCTTGTCTTTCGCCGCACGCGCTTCTGCTAAAACTTTCTGCACTTCAATCAGCTTTTCTTTCTGTAGCTCGGTGTTGTAATGGCCAGACTGCGAACAGTATTTACAGTCCTCTGGGCAGGCTCCAGTTTTGATCGACAGCAGGGTCGACACCTGTACCGCATTCGGGTCGAAGTGATTGCGGTGCACCCCCGCCGCCTTAAACAGTAGGTCGTTAAACGGCAGCGCAAACAGTGCAGCAATATCGTCACGTTGCCAGTCATGACGGACAGCACTCACGGACTCAGTCTCACAGACGGGGGCAATCTGGCTATTCATGATAGGAACTCCGAACCGGCGAACGTAGTTCGCAACAGCAGTGGGTAGCAATACAGGGCCGGCAAACAGCGCCGAGGATGCTCGTTAGCCTAAGAATGCGGCGCGGCACTGTCAACGAATTGAGCAGCACAAAGGTTTACCATTGATCAATAATTATACTTATATCCGTAACACCTGTCTGCTGTGTCGCGCCAACTGCCACCAAACTCCCAGTTTATGCGATCAGTGCGAAGCTGATCTGCCGCGACACGATGGTGAGGTCTGCCGCTGCGGTCTGCCCGTTGCCGCCCCCGCCAATTCCTCTATAGAACAGCGCAATGCCGCAGAAATGCTCCCACCTCTCTGTGGACGCTGCCTACACCGGCCACCCCCGTTCGACCGGCTTATTAGCCCGTATCGATATCAATGGCCCCTCGACCGACTCATCCCAGCATATAAATATCACCGCCAGCTATCGCTGGAGCCTTTATTAACCTCGCTGTGGCGTCAGCATCCGCCCAAGCATCTCCCTCACGCTCTCGTCGCCATACCACTACACTGGCAGCGGCATTGGGGGCGCGGCTTCAACCAAAGCCTGCGCCTCGCCGACACGCTGTCACGGCACTGGAACATTCCCGTCATCCAGGCGCTCGCCCGCACCACGCCCACTCGGCGCCAGCAAGGATTAAGCGCGAAGGCACGGCAAAAGAATGTTGAGCATGCATTTCGCTGCACAGAGGACGTAACAGGACTACACCTTGCCGTGATCGACGACGTGGTGACCACCGCCGCAACGGTCCGCGCCGCCTGCCAATGCCTTATTGAAGCAGGCGCGAGCGCCACACAAGTTCTAGCGCTCGCACGCACTTGCTAGCTCAGTCGTCTCATCGTAACGCCACGCTGTTGCCGCATGGTTGCCGCATGAAAGTAGACGGGTATCGGGGCATCCAGACGTAAGGCATAATGACGCCTGACTTTTACTGGCAAGGAAAAATAATAATGAAACGGATTGCTATCGCGCTGTTAACCATTGGCCTTTGTAGCACCAGCGCCACAGTATTAGCGGAACAGTCGAGCCGATATTCTGGCGGCAAGGTATTACGAGGCACCGTTTTCTCTGCAGGTCGCGTCGACCCCACCGAAGACATCGGCACAGGGCATTACTTCGACATTAATTACTCTAGCGTGGCCCTTAACATCGGCGCCGCGACAAAGAAATTTGGCGACACGCCTATTCGCCCTAGCAGCGACAGTGGCAAAGCCGGCGACGGCGAGCGCGTCAACAACGTCTATGCCGGCGTTGGTTTTAGCCGTATCTTAATGTTCCAGTACGGCTACGGAAATCATGGCGACGTGTTACGTCTGCGCTCGGATTTCAACTTCCGCGCCGTTGCTGATTTTCTCTCCGGAAAAGTCACACCGAAAGACCGCATGCTGTTGGCCGACCGACTGACCTTTTCCATCTCCGCTGAGCAATATAACGACTCCGATGAAGAGATCTTCGACAATGCCACCTGGGGTATTGGTTTGCTGTTTTAAGCCAACCGTTTAAATCGATGGACGTCATTATCAGCCAAGGGCATTACCCGCCTGCCAACCCGAGCGGCATCACTGTTGTCATTGATGTCATTCGGGCGTTTACCACCGCGCACTATGCGTTCGACGGCGGCGTCTCGCGCATACACCTTGTGGCCACCGCCCCAGAAGCCCTTAAGCTCAAAAGCGCTCAACCAGACTTGCTCTTATCTGGCGAAATCGACGCGCTACCTATAGCCGGCTTCGACTTCGGCAACTCTCCGTGGGAAATTGAACAAGCATCATTAGCCGGCCGCGAGCTGGTTCAGCGCACCACTAACGGCGTTGCAGCCACCCTTAGAGCACGCGACAGCGCCGAGGTGTTGGTCGCAGGGCTCATCAACGCAGAAGCGACGGCACGCTACATTCTTAACCAGTGCTCCCTAAAACAGCATCCGCAAAAAGTCTCGCTCATTGCGTCACATCCAACCGGCGATGAAGACGTCGCCTGTGCGCAGTACATTCGCACCTTGCTGCTTGACAGCTCAAACGACGGCACGGACAACGCCGTCACCCTCGAACAGGCCTCAGCCCGCACTCTCAATGCCTACGCGGCGGGCAAATTCTTCGATGGCACTCACCCTCGATTACGGGGCGAGGACATCGTCATGGCCGCCAACAGTGCCGGAGACCATGGCCGAGTCATGATCGTCAACTACTCTCCCTCTCCCATCATTACATCCCTCTAAAAAGCCGCTCATCGCCCGGCCAAAACCCTCGCATCAGTACGCAAACCCTGACCCCGCATAGCTCTTCGGTTACTGACACCAGTTACTTGCGGACACATCTGTTCTCTATTTGGCCCATTAGGCCTTTGTAATGATGTGCGCTTCGACTAAAATACGCTCTTTTTCTGAGCCGAGTCGTACTACTATGGGCCTGATTCGTTACCGCTCCGATATTCCTGCTGTATTGCTGGTGCTTGCTGTCGCCGCAGCACAGCTCTATGTGTTCTTCGCTGTCGAGAGCACGCTGGCCGCGCTCGGCTGCATTGCCTTACTTTTTGGCATTCAAGTTTCTAGCGGCGCGATATGCCATAACCACCATCATGTGAATACTTTCCGCATCAAGTGGCTTAACCGGGTTTATGAAAGCATTCTTTATCTGCAAACCGGCACCAGCCCATTTAGCTGGACCATCCACCACAATATTGGCCACCACCGTCACTACCTAGACCCACAGAATGACCCAGCACCATGGCAGCACGCAAACGGCAAAATGATGAACCGCCTATACTTTGACGTGATCAACGCGGCCCGAATTTACCCTGAGATAATGCAGATTGGTAAGGCGTACCCACATGTATATAGCAAGTTCAAGCGTATGTTTGTACTCGCTAACTTGCCCCTCGCGGCACTATTCATGATTGATCCGCTACGGGCGTTGCTGGTGTTCGTCCTACCCATGGTCCTGCTGCTTGTGCTGCTACTCGACAACACTTGGGGACAGCATGCCGGCACCGGCCTAGATAACCATTTCGAAGCGTCGCGCAATGTTGAGCTGCCACTCTACAACCTGACCAGCTGGAACCTCGGCTTCCATACCGCGCATCACATGCTGCCCGGTTTGCACTGGAGCAAGCTCCCAGAGCTGCACGAACGCATCCGTGCGCGCATCCCCGAACACCTAATCACCAACACTATGTTTCTGCAGTGGCAGCCCGATAAAGAGCGCCGCGCAGCAAGACAGGAAGGATAAGTCATGCGTCCTATTATCGCCCTACTGACCCTATTAGCCGCCAATGGTGCCGCCGCCCAACAGTGTTACTACTACTGGGCTTCAGACTGCTTTGAAATTCGCGACGCCGGCAGCCGCGACATTGTTCACCATGTTCTTGTGTCCCCGGAGCCGCAGCGCTTTACCGCCTCATCCGACCAGTGTGCAGCTCCAACCGAAAGCCTTAACGTCGATGCCCAACACAAGGCGCTAAAACGATTTAACAAGGTGCTGGGCCGTATCGATGGCTGTAAGCGTCTTGATAACCTCACCCCTAAGGTTTTTGCCGATAGCCAAACTGCGCACGAAAGCTACGCCAAACTCTCTTCCCAGCGGTCGTTCAAAGTCGTTCACCCGATCAACCGCTTACCGGAACTCTAGCAAACGCTAAGCCGTAGCATCTGTGTGAAACTGCGCGAGTGACAGCGCCGAAGGCTATGCTATGATGCGGAGCGTTTGTACGTTTTCGGGACACAATAATGACAATAAGAATCCTCCGTCCGGCACAAGTATTGGCACTGTCATGTGCGCTTACACTGTCCGGCTGCCAGAATCTGCAAGGCTCCCGCGAGGGAGATCTCTATAACGCGCCAGCCGGTGCTTATAGCATCGATCTTGGTATTAATACCTTCCGTGGGCGCGTCACCTTGGACGAGCGCTGCGATCGCTACGGTGGCTCGACCACCCTGTGGGACAGCAGCGGTAGAATGTTCCGCGTTGACTATGTGCAACTCGAAGGCAACCCCAATATTCGAGCCCCGCGCTTTGCTTCCGATCAAACTCTGCTAAGCCTCGTTCTCAACGCCTACCTGCGTGGCATTATCACCGAAGCACCGATGGTCAAAACGGCCGAGGTTGCTCATCGCGAGTTTCTCCAGCAAAGCGACCCTCAGTCTCTCTTTACCATTGTTAGCCTCGACATCGACGCCAGCAAAGACGCTAACGTCCCACCCGTGACCGGCACCTATTATTACGGCTTACTGCTGTTTAAGCAGGATGACCGCGCCTACATCGTGCAGCACCGTCAGCCTGCCTTGATGCAGGAAACGATGAAGTCGGTACTGCTGCGTATAGCAGACGGTATGGAAATTCCTGGCGTAGCGCGCGATGATACTGAGATGGAACGAACTCGACGCATGCTGGCAAGACTGGCCCCGGGCGAACACAAGAATGATCCCGTACGCTTATGCGCGCCGCCAACAGTCGGGACACGATAGTCCGTACGCGAAAAAAGGAACGCGATGACGCTCGTTAACGAAACATGTAGCGCTTGCCATGCCGACGCCCCACGCGTTGGCGATGATGAGCTAACGGCATTAAAAGCACAGATTCCTGAATGGAAGCTGGTGGAAGAAGACGGCACACCAAAGCTTCAGCGCATTTTCTCGTTCACGAATTTTGCCGATGCCCTCGCCTTCACCAACCGCGTTGGCGAACTCGCCGAATCGCTTAGCCACCACCCTGCGCTAATCACAGAGTGGGGACGCGTCACCGTTATCTGGTGGACACACAAAATACACGGCCTACACCGCAACGACTTTATTTGTGCTGCGCGCACCGATCAGCTATACATTAGTTGAACGTTATTCTCTCTGGAGCCTTCCTGCGCGCATGCCTCTGCCGACAACTCCCGCACTGATTCTGCTTAGCCTAACGGCCCCCAACCATTGGCAACCTCACTAATGCCCGCTTATTTCTTTTGGCGAGCTATTCTCATACTGTTTCTGAGCGCGCTGCTTATCGCGCCTTGGGCAATATTCTGGCAACAGAGCTACCAATCATCATTGCCCATTTACCCTATTCCAGAAGACGCCACTGAAGCACGTAAAGCGCACATGGTGAACAATCTTCTACCTGCCATCCAACGCAACAATCGCGCATTACTGAAACAACGAGAGAAAGCACACAAGCTGTTTGCAAGGGCGGAAAATAATAGAGATTTACGAAAACGTGAATTGAAATGGCTAAACCAACAAGGCAAACATTACCGACTCCCCGAGACGGAAGCGCCAGACGTCGAATGGCTTAGCCTACTGTTACGCCGGCTCGACATTATCCCTGCGGACCTAGCCTTGGCGCAGGCTGCAATGGAATCTGCATGGGGCACCTCACGCTTTGCAACCGAGGGGGATAACTACTTCGGCCAGTGGTGTTTTAGCCGCGGCTGCGGCATCGTGCCAAGCCAACGACCCGCGGGCGCCAGCTACGAAGTCGAAACATTCGACTCCGTCGAAGACAGCGTCCAGCGCTATATGCTCAACCTCAATTCACACCCCCGCTATACTCAATTGAGGCTCTTACGCGAGGCACAACGCAAAGAGCAACGCCCTGTAGACGGACAAGAGCTGGCCGCCGGATTACATGGCTACTCTGCAATTGGCGATACCTATATCCGCACCTTACGCGCACTCATTCGTGCCAATGATTTCCAACGCTTTGATAATCATTAAGCAATGCTTACGCTGATTATTTAATCACTTTTGCGCAGTTCGTCGCGCATTCGTTTTTTCATCTTGAGGCCTTCGCCACATTTCGATACGGTGGCTTCCCCGCGCCTGTCCGCACCTTTATTTGCATGACACGCCCAATACCTCAAAGGCCTCCCGAACAGTGAAGGCCCTTTATTAGGACAACAGTATGTGGATCAAGAACCTCACCGTCTTTGTTGGCTCAGAACCTTTTTCATGGTCTACCGCAGAGTTCGACACACTGCTTGCGGATAACCGCTGCCCGCCGTGTGGATCACAAACACAACGTACCGAAGGTTTCGTGCCGCCACTCAACGGCCATGAACAAATGGTCTACGCCGTCAACGGTTTCCTGCTGTGTCACCACAAAGAAATTATTCGCCTACTGCCTGGCCCAGTGATTAAAGAGCTACTGGATGAGAGAGTTGAGCACATTCAGAATGAAGAGGGCCGCAAAGTCGGGCGTAAAGAAAAAGCCGATTTAAAAGAACAAATCACCTTTGAACTCATGCCGCGCGCTTTTACCCGTTCGCGCCGCACTGCCGTGTTGATCGACACCGTGCGTAAGCGTATCATGGTCGATTCCTCGGCGGCCGGCCGCGCCGAAGAGATTGTCGCCGCGTTGCGGCGCGTTTTAGGCACACTGCCGGTTGCCTACCCAGTGGCCAACAACGCACCCTACAACAGCTTTAGCAGCTGGCTGAAAGATCCAAAACTCTTGCCTGAGGGCTTTTCGCTCGGCGACCGTTGCGAGCTGAAAAGCACCCGCGACGAGGGCAGCACCGTACGCTTTACCGCACTCGACTTAGGTCAGGAAGAAATCTTGGCCCACCTTGAGAAAGACATGGCTGCCGTACGCATGAACTTATGCTGGCGCGATGCGTTGGAATGGGATGTAAACGACAAGCTGGAAATCAAACGCATCAAGGCGCTCGACATGCTGCAAGAAAATATCAGCACGCTCGAAAGTGATGACGCCGTCAGTGAACTCGAAGCACTAATTAGCCTACAAGGGCCTCTATTGCGCGAGGCACTCGACAGCCTGTATGAATACTTTGAGGCAAACCCAAGCTAACCCCTTATCTCTTCCCTAAAGAGGCCCGCACAAAGCCTCTGGCTGCGCCGGCCCTGAGCGATCTACTCGGCATACCAACCCCGCTCAGGCTTGCGCATCCACATCCACGAAAACCAATAATAACGATCGCCCTCCGCGCTGGCGGTACAGGTAAAGCGACTGCGGCCGATTGGGATAGCGGCATTTAACGTCACCCGAACCTCATCCCCCTGAACCTCCATATTCGGCGTCATCATTGCCCCACCGGCAAAACAATTTAGCTGCCGTTCACGCCAAGCGCTGGGCAACAGAAAAGAAACAGAGCCCGTCGACAATGTCGTGAGCGCAGACAACGGAGACAGTGACGACACCGGCATAGGCAAAGCACGCACCTTGTCGCGCAGTGATGCACCAGTAGTTGGCGACCACGCGGCATAATGACGGTTCACGGGAATGCGAGGCAGATTCTGCCAGTCTGCATCCTTCGCTAGAGCGCCGGTATACTGGCCAAACGCGACATACCCCTTCCTGCGGAGAATCTCTCGCAATGCAGGGTCTTGCTCACCATAGGGGTAGGCGAAGAACTTCGGCAGCGCATGCCCTATCCAGCCCTCCAGTATTGTTTGCGCACGTTCGACTTCGCTTTCCATGCGACGACGCCAGTCTCGCTCTGACTCACTGCCCAAGCGGCGAATCATATGGGCGTGGCTCCAGCCATGATTCAGTACAAGATGGCCACGCTGATCCATTGACTTTAATTGCTCCGCCGACAGCATCGACGTCTGCCCTACCCGTGACGGCGTAACAAACATTGCCGACTTCCAACCACGGCGATCTAACAGTGGCAATGCATTCTCAAAGACATCCACAAACCCATCGTCAAAGGTGATCGCCGCAACCTTTTCGCGGGGATCTAGCCCCTCCCGCACGCGATCAACCAGGACGTCGAGCGGCAGAACATCGAATCCTTCATCCTCCAGATGCTGCAAATGCTGTGCAAACTGCCGCACCGACACCGATGTCGACGCCGGTGTCGCCTCTGCAACGTGGTGATACTGCAGCACAACCGCCGCATAACTTGCTGACGCCATCAGGCAAAAGCCTGCAGTGACGTGTTGCATCAACATTCTGAACATTCCTGCAATCCTCTTTCTCTGAACAGATGCTAGCATGAAGAAAAAAAGGACATCGCATCGCCATGACACTCAAAGTAGAAAATGCACTCAATGCAGAGCAGCTAGAAACCATTCGTCTCGCTTCGGAGCGCCCATTCGACTTCGTCACACGCTGCGGGGTTCAGGTGATTGAAGTCCGACGCGGCTACTGCAAAATGGTCATGCCCCTCAAAGGCAACGTCAATCACGTCGGCACTATGTACGCAGGCGCACTCTTTACCATTGCGGAATTGCCCGGCGGCACGGTATACCTTGCCAGCTTCGACACCAGTAAGTATTACCCCATCGTCAAAGACATGAGCATCCGTTTTCGCCGCCCTGCAACGACGGATGTCACGGTTGAAATTTATCTCGACGACGCCGAAATTAGTCGCATCGAAGCGACAACGGAAGAAGTAGGGAAATGCGATTTTGAATGGAATGTCGACATCAAAGATGCGACCGGAGAGGTCGTTGCGCTAACAAAAAATGTTTATCAGCTACGCAAGTTTGGCATGTAGCTTGCGAGACCTAAGCTCGCCTCCAAAGATACTATCTAGGGTCCCTGGCAGCCGCTATTGCGAAGCATCACAACAGTAGTCTCGCAACGCCAAGAAATACCACGAAAAGATGCTTTCTGAGGAATAAGGCGCGCGCTATGCCCACTAAGCGCCCCCTTAAAGCGTGCGTTAATTGAACCATCGCGGCCCAGCGTCACATCATGAATATTGCCTGTGTCGATTAAATCATCAGCCTGAAAACCCAACTCTGCCAACGAGCTTGGCCATTTATCCTCAAGCATACGGTATTCAGTGACCGCGAATTTAATCACACTTAGCTGTGCCAACGCACTTTGCAGCAAAGACACATTACGTAGCTTATCAATGCCTAAAGTTTCCGGCCCTGTGCCGAACCCCACATCAGCTCGCTCGGTACCACTCGCTGCAGGGGCCTTGCGAGCATAACGCATCTGAAACGCATCAATTACTGAAGCGGTATCCGCATCCGCAATGCCGCGATACAAGCAACTACGACCAGACCAGACCTCTCCCATATCGATCATTTCAACTGTCGAGGACAGCGCCTCGCTCAACGCGACATCAAGATCCCTCTGACTGTCTCCCTGCCACTGAGCACGATCCAAAATTTCGGAATACTCGGGCTGCTTTTGCAACCCTTCCAGAACAGCCTTAGCCGCACTTGTCCGAGCCTCCTCACGAGCACGAGCACATACCACGTCTTTCGTTTCGCCGGTGCGCGCTGTTTCAATTGCCTCAACATTTACCGCCAACGCAGGAAGTGACGATAATAACGCTACAGGCAAAACAATGAATAATAGTGCAATACGACGCTGCATTTCTTAACCCAACTCAACAACAGCTTCGATAAAGGCTTTCGCGTGTTCAGGATCAACCTCAGGCGTAATGCCATGGCCGAGATTAAAAATATGGCCCGGGTGATCACCAAAGTCGGTCAGGATCTTTTTCACTTCCTTACGAATGGTTTGCGGTGATGCATACAGCACCGCCGGATCCATGTTGCCTTGTAGCGCAACCCGGTCGCCAACGCGACGACGGGCATCGCCAATATTAATTGTCCAATCTAGGCCCAGTGCGTCACAACCTGTGTCAGCCATTTGTTCCAACCACAGGCCGCCATTCTTAGTGAATAAAATAACCGGCACCTTGCGACCCTCATGCTCGCGGATCAACCCGCTTACAATCTGACGCATATAACTGAGCGAAAACTCTTCGTACGCGCTAGCCGACAAAGCACCGCCCCAGGTATCAAAAATCTGCACTGCTTGCGCGCCGCTGAGAATTTGCGCATTAAGATACGCCGTTACCGTTTGCGCCAGCTTATCGAGTAACTGATGCGCGATTTCAGGCTGATCATAGATCATTGCTTTGAGGCGCCGAAAATCTTTCGATGAGCCACCTTCAACCATGTAGGTTGCCAAGGTCCAAGGGCTGCCTGAAAAACCTATCAACGGCACGCGACCATTCAGCTCGCCACGAATTGTGCTCACCGCTTTCATCACGTAATCCAGGCTGGCATTCACATCAGGAATCTCTAATGCGCTCACCTCTGCCTCGGTACGCACTGTCTTACGAAAACGCGGTCCTTCGCCGGTTTCAAAATAGAGCCCTAGCCCCATCGCATCAGGGATAGTCAAAATATCCGAAAATAAAATCGCCGCATCCAAAGGGTAACGTTCGAGCGGCTGCATGGTGACCTCACAAGCCATATCCGGGTTGGTGCACAGATCCATAAAGCTGCCTGCTTTCGCACGAGAGGCGCGATACTCTGGCAAATAACGACCCGCCTGTCGCATCATCCAAATGGGTGTGCGATCAACAGGTTCACGAGCAAGCGCTTTAAGAAAACGATCATTCTTTAATTCGGTCATAGTCTGTCTACCCTTTTACACAACAAGCAGTATCTAAAATTGCTTAAAAACAAGCGCCTAAACACTTCATTAGAAAGGCTCTTCCGACAAAATCAGTAGATACAAAAAAGGCCCGCTTCGCGAGCCTCTTTTGGCGCATTCTCTTTACCGTGCCGGTGTACACACGCACTTAAACGTCATGCCCCTAAACGTCTAGGTAATCGAGAATGCCTTTTGCCGCCTCGCGTCCTTCCCAAATTGCCGTAACAACGAGGTCTGAGCCACGCACCATATCACCACCAGCAAATATCTTCTCGTTACTGGTCTGGAATGGGAACTGTTGCTTCTCTGCAGCCTGAACCCGGCCGGAATCATCCATGTTAACGCCCTGAACCTCAAACCATGGAGCTGGGCTAGGACGAAAACCAAACGCAATAATCACGGCATCTGCCGGTAGAATTTGTTCGCTACCGGCGATAGGTTCAGGACGGCTTCGGCCATTACTGTCAGCCTCCCCCATGCGTGTTTCCACAACCTTAACGCCTGTTACCTGACCGTTCTCTCCGACGATCTCAATCGGTTGGCGGTTATACAAGAACTGCACGCCTTCTTCCTTGGCATTTGCCACCTCACGACGAGAGCCTGGCATATTCTCAGCATCACGACGATAAGCACAAGACACGCTCGACGCGCCCTGACGAATAGAAGTACGGTTACAATCCATCGCCGTGTCACCGCCACCCAGCACAACAACACGCTTACCATTGACCGCAATAAAATCAGCCGGGTCTTTTTCAAAGCCAAGATTACGATTAACGTTCGAGATCAAGAACGGCAATGCATCATAGACACCTTCCAGCTCTTCGCCTGGAAAGCCACCCTTCATATAAGTGTAAGTGCCCATGCCCATAAACACGGCATCGTACTCACTCAGCAACTGCTCGATCATCACGTCTTTACCAATTTCGATATTCAGACGGAACTCGATGCCCATACCTTCTAGCAGTTCGCGGCGTTTTTCCATTACCGGCTTTTCCAGCTTGAACTCCGGAATACCAAAGGTCAGCAGGCCGCCAATTTCGGGGTAGCGATCAAACACCACCGCCTTAACGCCACCACGCGCCAACACGTCCGCACAACCGATACCGGCCGGGCCCGCACCAATAATGGCCACTTTCTTATCCGTCGGCACGACATGAGACATATCTGGGCGCCAGCCCATCGCAATCGCTGTGTCTGTAATATATTTTTCTGCAGAACCAATCGTTACGGCACCAAAGCCGTCGTTGAGGGTGCAGGCACCTTCACACAATCGATCTTGCGGGCAAACACGACCACACACTTCCGGCAACGAATTGGTCTGATGGCAAAGCTCTACTGCCTCCATCAAGTTGCCTTCAGCAATCAACTTCAACCAGTTCGGAATATAGTTGTGGACTGGGCATTTCCATTCACAATAAGGGTTGCCGCATTCTAGGCAACGATGTGATTGCTGCTCAACTTCGCGCGTATCAAATGGATGATAAATTTCCACGTACGATGTTTGCCGTGAACCAACATCTTTCTTCTTCGGGTCCTGACGCGGAACATCAAGAAACTGAAAGTCATTATTCAATCTGTCGGTCATTTCGATCCCCTTATCAGGCCGGGTTAGCGCGTGTGCTTTTCAGCAACTGCGCTAAGTTGGCGGCCTTTGGTTTAACCAGCCAGAACTTACGACTCATCGCATCAAAGTTATCCAGAATATGCTGACCCCAGTCACTACCGGTCTCTTCAACGTACTCGCGAATCACGCGCAACAGATGGCTACGGTGCGCTTCTGTTCCTTCTGTGCTAATCCGATGCAACTCAACCAGCTCAGGATTAATCTTATCGAAGAAGTTATTTTCGAGGTCCAGCACATAAGCGAAGCCGCCTGTCATACCGGCACCAAAGTTATAGCCCGTGCCGCCAAGAACAGTGATGCAACCGCCCGTCATATACTCACAGCAATGATCACCCGCACCTTCAATAACCGCATGAGCGCCAGAGTTACGCACCGCAAATCGCTCGCCGGCACTGCCTGCGGCGAATAACTTACCGTTCGTAGCGCCGTATAAGCAGGTGTTGCCGATAATGGCCGTTTCCTGACTTTTGAATGCGCTGCCGGTAGGCGGGCGAATAACAAGCTTACCGCCGGCCATACCTTTGCCTACGTAATCGTTCGCATCGCCTTCGATATACATGTTTAGACCGCCGGCATTAAACACGCCGAAGCTCTGGCCCGCTGTGCCGACAAAGTTAATTTGAACTGGCGCAGCATCCATACCAGCATTGCCATAACGCTTAGCAATCTCACCGGAGATGCGCGCACCAATAGAACGATTACAGTTAGTAATGTCGTAGCTAAACGTACCACCGGCTTTATTTTCAATCGCCGGCAACATATCGGCGACCATTTTCTCAGCAAGCTCGCCTTTGTCGAATGGCTCATTACGCGTCGTTTCACAATGCTGCGGCTTATCTGCTGGCACCAAGTCGTTGCGTAACAGCGGCAATAAATTCAACTTCTTCTGCTTGCTGGTTAAGCCTTCCATCATTTCAAGCAGATCAGTGCGGCCAATCAGCTCTGCCAACGTTTTAATGCCTAGCATGGCCAAAAGCTCGCGAACTTCTTGCGCGACAAAACGGAAATAATTCATCAGCATTTCTGGTGCGCCAATGAAATGATCTTTACGCAAATCTTCACGCTGAGTCGCGACGCCCGTTGCGCAGTTATTCAAATGACAAATACGCAAATATTTACAGCCCAGCACGATCATAGGCACGGTACCAAAACCAAAGCTTTCAGCACCAAGAATCGCCGCCTTCACCACATCAACGCCGGTCTTCAGGCCACCGTCTGTCTGCAGTCGAATTTTACCGCGCAGATCATTAGCACGTAGCGCTTGTTGGGCCTCTGCCAAACCTAATTCCCATGGAGAACCGGCATAGCGAATGGAGGTCAACGGACTGGCCGCTGTACCACCGTCGTAACCGGAAATGGTAATCAGGTCTGCGTACGCTTTTGCCACGCCAGCCGCAATAGTGCCGACACCTGGCTCTGACACCAACTTCACCGACACCAACGCCTGCGGATTAACCTGCTTCAAATCAAAAATAAGCTGAGATAAATCTTCGATCGAATAGATGTCGTGATGCGGAGGCGGTGAAATCAATGTCACGCCCGGCACCGAATAACGCAGTCGCGCAATCAATTCATTCACTTTACCGCCAGGCAGCTGTCCGCCCTCACCTGGCTTGGCGCCCTGTGCCACTTTAATCTGCAGCACTTCTGCATTAACAAGGTAATGCGGTGTCACACCGAAACGACCCGATGCGATTTGCTTGATCTTAGAGACACGCTCTGTGCCAAAACGCGCAGGATCTTCGCCACCTTCCCCAGAGTTAGAGCGGCCACCGAGACGGTTCATCGCCGTCGCAATAGCTTCATGCGCCTCCGGAGATAAAGCACCCAAAGACATGCCTGCCGAATCAAAGCGCGGCAGGATTTTTTCAATTGGCTCTACGTCGTCTAACGAAATCGACGCAACGTCTTTGCGGAACGCAAGCAAATCACGCAGCGTCGCAACGCCACGCTTGTTGACCAAATCAGCAAAGACTTTGTAATCCTCGAAATCGCCAGAATTAACGGCCTGATGAATCGAGTGAATCACATCCGGATTGAAGGCGTGATACTCCTTACCGTGGATATATTTCAGGATGCCGCCAGCATCAATCGGCTTACGTTGCTTCCACGCATCTTTCTGAAGAATTAATTGATCGTCTTCAAAGTCGGTAAAGTCAGCGCCCGCAATGCGACTCTGCACACCACGGAAACAAAGATCGACAACGCTATCGGCAACGCCAATCGCTTCGAACAACTGCGCTCCGCGATAGGACGCAATGGTTGAGATACCCATTTTCGACAAGATCTTCAAGAGACCTTTATTAATGCCTTTACGGAAGTTCTTTTGCAGATCAATCGCGTCGCCAAGTAACTCGCCAGAGCGAACCATATCGGCAATAACGTCATAAGCTAGGTACGGGTAGACCGCCGTCGCGCCAAAGCCGAACAACACAGCGAAGTGATGTGAGTCACGTACGGTAGCCGTCTCAACAATAATGTTGGCACCACAACGCAAACCTTTCTCAGTCAAACGATGGTGTACAGCGCCCGTTGCCATCAAAGCATGCACGGTAAGCTTGTCCGCACTAATACCGTGGTCAGACAGCACCAGCAACACTTTGCCGTCGTTCACCGCCGCTTCAGCTTTATCACAAATAGCCAAGACCGCCGCTTCAAGCCCTATAGCAGGATCATAGTGCAAAGAAATCCGTTCAGATGCATAACCTGGACGGGAAATACTTAACAGATTGGTAAACTTAGAGTGCGACAATATCGGCGAGGATAAAATCGCACGATCAGCGTGATCTGCCGTTTCTTCAAAAACGTTTCGCTCAGCGCCCACACAGGTTTCAAGCGACATCACAATCGCTTCACGCAATGGATCGATTGGCGGATTGGTAACCTGTGCAAACTGCTGACGGAAGAAGTCATACAGTGGACGCTGACGATGTGACAACACAGCCATCGGCGTATCGTCACCCATAGAACCAACGGCTTCTTGGCCAGCTTCAGCTAATGGCCGCAAAACTTGATCGCGCTCTTCAAACGTTACTTGGAATAATTTCTGATACGCCAGCAGCTCTTGCGGGCCCACTTCATCCGTACGCTCTACTTCGGTGTCGTAGTCTGCCTCAATACGCAGCGCATTCTTTTTCAGCCAGTCACGGTATGGATGACGCACTTTTAATGCATTATCAATATCGTTGGTTTGCAGAAGCTCGCCGGTTTCAGTATCCACCGCCAGAATTTGCCCAGGACCAACGCGTCCTTTAGCAACAACGTCTTCGGACTTATAGCTATACACGCCAATCTCAGAGGACAGCGTAATAAAGCCATTTTTTGTAATTACCCAACGGGAAGGACGCAAGCCGTTGCGGTCTAGCAAACACACGGCGTAGCGACCGTCGGTTAAAACAATACCAGCCGGACCGTCCCACGGCTCCATGTGCATGGAGTTGTATTCATAAAATGCGCGTAGATCCGCATCCATCGATTCTACATTTTGCCATGCCGGCGGCACCATCATGCGCACAGCACGAAATAAATCCATGCCGCCCGCGAGCAACACTTCAAGCATATTATCCATGCTAGAAGAGTCAGAACCGGAACGGTTTACCAGTGGCGAAATAGCCTCTAAATCAGGCAGCAACTCAGTGGCAAACTTCGGCGTACGCGCCAAAGACCAATTGCGGTTGCCCGACACAGTATTAATTTCACCATTATGCGCGAGGTAGCGGAATGGCTGCGCCAGCGGCCAACGCGGCATTGTGTTCGTAGAGAAACGCTGATGGAAAACGACAACAGCCGTCTCCATTGCTGCATCACCTAGATCGGGATAAAAGCGCGGCAAGTCAACCGGCATCATTAAGCCTTTATAGGCAATAACGGTCGCCGACAACGAGCAAACATAAAAGTAGTCGTCTTCGCCAATGCGCTTTTCAATTGCACGGCGAGCAAAGAACAAAGTGCGATTTAAATCTGTGCTTGAGAGTCCTTCGCCACCGACAATCACTTGGGCAAAGCTCGGCAGAGTCGTCAACGCGATCGGGCCAAGACAATCTGGGTCCACAGGCACGTCGCGCCACGCCAGCACAGCAAGATTTTGACGCGCAATTTCTTCATCAATAATCGTTTTTTGCGTAGCGGCTTGAGCTGCATCTGGGCTGAGGAAAATCATCCCCACGCCGTATGCATCCGGCAACGTCACGCCCAAATCGGCGGCCGCCTTGCGGAAAAATGAATCCGGTTTCTGAAGCAACAGACCACAGCCGTCGCCTGTTTTACCATCGGCGTTAATACCGCCCCGATGGGTCATACAGGTCAACGACTCAATGGCCGTCTGAACTAACTCATGACTCGGCTTGCCCTGCATTTGGGCAATAAGGCCAAAGCCACAGTTATCACGAAATTCTCCGGGCTCATGGAGCCCGCGCACCAGCGTTTGATTCTGCTGCATTTAAACCATTCCTCTTTGGAAATCAGAGACTTATCGAAGGCAATGCGCGTCTGGAAAGTGACGACGGCGAAAAGGGAGGGACATTCTACACACAGCGCTGCTAACGGACAAATAGCCTGTGTTAAGTAGGGGGCGCTAAGGCGTTATCCCTATTTCTTTATGCACCGTAGACAGCGCCCGCGGAAACGGCCCAAGAGCCCGTAAAGCGGCCGGTAAGGACGTCTTGCCGGCTGCTGCCGCATCACGGGTCGGCCAAGGACCGGCCAAGACGATGTAGACATGACGATCGTTGCGCGTCGTGCGGTAATACGCGCTAGCTGAGCGGCCGATCTGATCAAGCAAACTACGCGCACCGTCTTCGCTGGTGGCAAGCGCCACCTGCAGCACCCACTGCGATGCTGGGCGCGTCAGCAGCCACTCTTCTTGGTGGTAGCCAAGATCTGCCGCAAGCCCTGTAAGACTGGGTTCACGCACAGCGGCTACGCTCTTCTCAGCTGGCGGGCTTTTCGTCACAGGCTTCGGCACCGGCTTCGGCGGGCTAGGAGCAGGCTTAGGCGCGGCTTGCGCCTTAGCGACGGGCTCCTCTGGCGCAGATGAAGCTTCTCGTGCGGCGGGCTCGGTCAGGTCGGGCGCTCTTTTCTTGGGCACGAAAACGTCTGGCGCTTCAGCCATTGCTGCTAAACGCGGCAAATCCTTATCACTACTGCCATTATCTATTTGCTCGCCATCTACACTAGCGCTATCGGCGGACGACTTTGCGTCGACAGTCTGATCATCCAGTTTTGCTGGCAAGCTAAGATTACGAGTATCCGGCTCAACTTGGTCTGTCGGCCAAAAAAGCCACGCTAATAACCCCAGGCCTGCCGCTGCAAAAATATGGCGCCAAGGCAGCTGTGCGACAACGCCAACGGCAGCGCCATCGTCGTCTTCCGCATCATGGTACTCAGGCAGCACCGCGTCTGTATCAATATCAATAAAGAATGGCTGCGCGATGCCCGCGTCTTCCAAATAGAGCTGTGTATCGGGCTCTCCGCCCAACAGCAAGCCCACCCCACCGGAGGTTCCCTCCAGCACGCTACGCAAAACCTGCAGCGCCTTACCCTCTAAGCATTCGACATTATCAATGACCACGCATACGGGATTACCTGCCTCCCCCCGCATACGCAATCCAGTCATGAGGTCCTGACCGCCGATCTCGAGATAGCGGCACAGGTCGCTGATAATATCTGCGGCAGAGTGTGATTCAAGCGCATCAATACGCATAACATCGTCGCCGGACTCCATCAGCCATACCGCAATGTCGCCGAGTAACGAAGAGAGCAGCGACGGATCGACAGAGGTCAGCAAAGCCAGCCTACCGCTCTGTACGACCTGTGCACTTTGCTCGACAACTTCTTCGTGACTCAAACGATTTTCCAACTCAACTATCTCCGCGGCACTGTTCTTTCAAAAGGTTATCAAGCAACTGCTTATCGTAATCCGCCGTCAAAATGGCTTTGCCAATATCGTTCAACAAAATCAATCGTAACTGGCCGTCGTGTACTTTTTTATCCAGCGCCATATTGCAGCAAAAATCATCCGCCGACATGTTTTCCGGGGGCGTAACAGGCAGCCCTGCGGACGTTAATAGCACCTCAATACGGCCTAGCAGCCCTGGGTCCAACCACCCTTGCGCAGCTGACAAACGGGCAGCCATCATCATACCCGCGCCTACCGCTTCGCCATGCAGCCATTGACCGTAGCCAGTTGCCGTTTCGATTGCATGACCAAAGGTGTGGCCAAGATTAAGCAGTGCACGATCGCCCTGCTCCGTCTCATCTGCGGCGACCACCTCAGCTTTATTATTGCAGCTACGCTCAATAGCGTAGCTTAACGCCGCAACGTCGCGTGCAAGCAACAGCTCCATATTGACTTCGAGCCAGCGAAAAAATTCCGCGTCGCGAATTAATCCATACTTTATGACTTCCGCTAAGCCTGCCGATAACTCGCGATCCGGCAACGTCACTAATACATCCGTATCAATCACCACCGCTTTCGGCTGATAAAACGCGCCGATCATATTCTTGCCCAGCGGATGATTCACCGCAGTCTTACCGCCCACCGACGAATCAACCTGCGCCAGCAAGGTCGTCGGCACCTGAATAAAATCAATTCCGCGCTGATAACATGCCGCCGCAAAACCAGTCATGTCACCGACAACGCCACCACCCAACGCGACCAAGGTCGTCGTACGCGCATGCCTGCCCTTGAGCAACGCATCGAACACACGCTCGAGCACGGCGAGCGATTTAAACTGCTCGCCATCGGGCAAAATGAGCGTTTCAACTTGTAATCCCGAGAGCCCATCGACCACCGTATTCAGATATAAAGGAGCAACGGTTTCATTGGTCACCACCATAACTTGGCTGGCGCGGAGATGACGACGAATATAGTCGCCGCCGAGCAAAGCAGGGCCGATGTAAATTGGGTATGAGCGATCAGCGAGTGATACGTTGAGGGTTTTCATGTGAGCCTCCTGAACGAGGCATTATCCAGCGCCTTCTAGACCCAGACAAGCCAGAACATCATCGGTCACTTTACGGAAGCTTCCGGAGGCCGTTGATACGAGGTGGTGAGCGGCTTCGCGATACAAGGGATCTCGTGTCGCAAACAATTTTATTAGTACCGATTCAGGGTCGCTGCCTTGCAACAGAGGCCGGCCGCGGTCATGTCGAGTGCGCGCCAACTGAATCTCGACCGGAGTCCAAAGGTAAATCACCGTGCCGCGCTCATGTAACCGCTGCCGATTAACTTCATGCATCACGACGCCCCCGCCCGTTGCCATAACGATGCCGGAAAGCTGGGTCAGCTCATCAATAATTTCTTCTTCACGACGCCTAAAACCTTCCTCGCCTTCCATGTCGAAAATCCACGGAATATCCGCACCCGTCCGTTCCTCGATCACTTTATCCGAGTCGTAAAAGGGGCGTTTTAAAAGCTGAGAGAGGTGGCGCCCAAGGGTGCTTTTGCCAGCACCCATGGGCCCGATTAGAAAAACAGCAGGGATGTCAGACGACATAACACCCCTATCAGTTTGTTGCGTAGGTGTCTTTGACCACCTTCGGAGTGATAAAGATCAACAGCTCTTGCTTGATATCGCTATTGGTCTTCTTGCGGAACAGGTTACCAATCCAAGGTAGATCACCCAACAGCGGCGTCTTCACGACACTATGACTAACCGCTTGCTGGAAAATACCACCGAGCACAACCGTCTCACCATCACCAACCAATACAGACGTTTCTAGCCGATTGGTATCCAGCAACGGCCGACTAGAAGAGGAGTCACTATTCAACGAATCGTTGTTGACCTTAATCTCCATCAGCACCTTGCCTTCGGGAGTAATCTGCGGAGTCACCTCTAAGCGCAGTTCAGCCTCAATAAACGCAATCTGCGTCGCACCAGACGCAGTCGCTGTCTGATAACCAATCTGCTGGCCAGATGCAATCAATGCTGGCTGTTGATCTGCCGTAAGCACCTTGGGCGTAGCAACGAGCTCAGCATCACCCTGCGCATCTAAGGCCGACAACTCTAGGTCAATTAGACCTGAGTCGGCATCAAAAAACCCCAATGAAAACCGCGACGCGTTCGAACCCTGAACGCCGAAATCCATTGCCAGCGATTCACTCCCGATTGTCAATGCTCCCTCTTCAAGGACGCTTTCGGCGTTATCGATCAAACCCTCTCGACTACCCCCGAAGAACGTGCTGTGCAGCACATTTGGATTCTGGTTAAAAGCAGAGACCCCCCAACGAACCCCCATCTCTTTTGCAACATTGGTTGAGGCGATCACAACCCGCGATTCAATCAACACTTGCTGCACCGGAATATCGAGAATCGACACCACTTCACTTACCTCGGCAAGCTTGGCCTCAGTATCCTGAATAATCAGTGTATTGGTACGCTCATCCGTGGTAATCGTTCCTCGCGCAGTCAGCAGCGAGCCTTCTTTCTGAATAAGCGTCGCCATATCCACGGCTTTTGCATAATTAATACGAATATACTGTGTGCGCAATGGCGCTAACGCCTCAACTTTCTTCTGACTTTCTAGCTCCAGCTGCTCGCGTGCAGCAATCTCATCAGCTGGCGCCACCAGCAAAACATTACCAATTTTACGCTTATCTAATCCCTTGGTTTTCAGAATCAAATCCAACGCCTGATCCCAAGGTACATTCTGCAGGCGCAGAGTAATGCGACCACTTACCGTATCTGAAGCTACAAGGTTCAACCCTGTAAAATCAGCGATCAACTGCAGGACCGAACGCACCTCGATATCCTGAAAGCTAAGCGAGAGCTTCTCGCCAGTGTACTGAAAAGCATCCTGTTTACGCTTAGCAGACTCCGCTTGCGATACAGGTTTAACATTAATCGTGAACTGATCGTCAGCTTGGTAAGCAAGGTATTCCCACGTGCCCGTCGACTCGATCGAAATAACACTATCCTTTCCATCATATTTAGCATCGACAAAACGAACCGGCGTGGCAAAGTCGGTAACATCTAATCGGCGATGCAAATTTTTCGGTAACTCTGCACCGACAAAACGAGCGATGATACGCCCCCCCTCTTCACGCACATCAACAGGGATAGACGACTGCGACAAGTTAATCACAATTTGCCCTTCACCCTGCGAGCCGCGGCGAAAGTCCACCACCGTCAAGCCACGTGTCTTGCTGCCAGCCGCCTGCTCAGAAGAAGCCAGTGCACTGCTTTCACTCTCATCACTACCGAGAATGACAATAATGCTATTGCCATCCACCTCTGTTGAATAGCCCTGCGCCTGCACCAAATTAACAATAAGGCGCGTGCGGTCTTTTGCCTCAACCACCGTAATATTTCGCGCATTACCCGCACCAAGGTTGTGATACTTGCTCGCTAAGTCACTACTCGCACCAATCAAATCCAGCGCCACTCGAGCAGGCTTGTCGATGCTATACCCCTTGACCTCTGGCGGCGCACCATCAAACTCAAGCTTCACTTCGAGCTTATCGCCGGGCAATGACGCATAAGTCATACTTTTCAATGCGACCGCATGCGCCGACGACGTAGCAAGCAAAATGACGCCCGCTCCCAACAGCCGCCACATGTTACGCACTGGAGACTTCATTATTTTTTGATTATTTGAAAACTTCATGGCTGCAATCTCCAGCATAAATTATTCGACCAACTTAATGGTTCGCGGGCGCTCTACCCACCCATCTTGGCCATCAGGAACGATTTCCAAAACACTCACAACGGTTTCAGTTACTTCCACCACTTGACCAAAGTTCTTACCGACGTAATCCCCGACCTTCACTCTATTGGTCGCCCCCGAAGGATCCTCCAACAAACCGAACAACGGCCCCCCCGGTCTAGACAGAGCGCCCTTCATACGCAAAGAGTCCAACGGGAAACGCTCTAGGTATTCCTTTGGCCGAGTAAAGTCAGGCTCAACATTACGACCAACAGGAGCACTCACCACCTCATTCTCCACCGAAGGAATAAACGGATTACGCAACTGATGTGCCGAATATGAAACAGCCGCAATAGGCGTGAACTCAGGTGGCGGCTGGATTCGACCGCGTGGCTTCGCCTTTATCTCAGCCATTTTTGCCTGAAGGTCGGCATATTCATGGCTAGACGAACACCCCGCCAACAGCGCTCCTGCACACAATAAAACGCATGAAAAACGAATAGTTCTCATTATTATCTACCCCCGCCCTGACCAGCAGACTTGGACGAATAACGATAGGTCCGAGCAGTAATATCAAGATTGAGCAAGCCAGCAAAATCTTGGCTGGCCCGCTCGATCTTAAAATCACCGAGCGTCACAATGCGAGGCAGCGCAGCAACACCGCTAACAAACGCGCCAAAACCATGGTAATCACCCGTAGCGGAAATCTGAATTGGCAGCTCCGCGTAAAACTCTTTCACCGACTCATTGCCCAACTTAATTTCTCGCAACTCCAGCCCACTACCCAAACCTGAATGCGTAATATCCTCGAGCAAGCCAGGCACTTCGGTTTCCTTCGGCAACTGGGCCAACAACGAACCAAACATTTCCTCCATCTCGTCCAACTGCTTACGGTACTGATCGAGGTTCTGAGCTTTAAACGCTTTTGCCTCATACTGCGTCATCAAACTCGACTCTTCCGCAGTCAGACGTTGCAGCTGATCGTATTTTGGGGTGATTTCAAAAACATAACCCAATACCACAACCACGATGAGTATCACCGCAACAGACAACGCCTTGACTGGGACTGGCCACGCACCAGCATTCTCGTAATCAAGCTCCTGCAAGGACTGAAGAAACTCCTGAAGATCGAAAGCCTTTTTTTCCGCCGCGCTCATTTCACACCCCCTTTAGGCTCAACTTTCGAGTCCTGAGCCTCTTGGCTCACGCGCAGAACAAAATTACTTGCCTCTGAGTCCGCCACTGCCGTCACCGTTTCTAATGCGGGAGACACAAACCAAGGCGACTCATTTAGATTACGCATCAAAGAAGAAATACGTGTGTTCGACACAGCCTGTCCTGTAATCGTAAAAGACGGCCCCTGGCGAATAATCGATGTATAAAACACGCCATCAGGAATAGCGCGGACCAGTTGATCAAAAATATACACAATCGAAGGCCGGTCATTTTGCAGGCGTTGAATAGTCTCCATCCGAGACACCAACTCAGCACGGCGCTCTTCGAGCTTCTTAATCTCAACGATCTGCTCATCTAACTGCGCGAGCTGTCCCTTCACATAATTATTGCGGCCGGTCTGCCCATCAACATCAGAGGCTACCGAGCTTGTCCACATCCACCAGATCAGCACGCCGATACCTGCCGCAGCAGCCAGCATAATCATGAAATCCTGCTGCTGCTGTTTGCGGCGCTTTTCACGCCACGGCAATAAGTTAATTGTTGTCGTTATCATTCTTCAAAGCTCCTGAGGGCCAGACCGCAGGCAATCATCAGGGCCGGTGCATCATTCGCAATCGCACCAGCGCTGACCTTGTTCGACAGAGCCATATCGGTAAACGGGTTCGCCACACAACAACCCGCCCCAACCTTGTCCTGCACTAGCTCCGGAAGCCCTGCAATAGATGCCGAGCCGCCTGCCAACAAAATGTAATCCACTTCATTGAACTGGGTGGAGCCGTAAAAAAACTGCAACGACCGATTAATCTGCTGAACAATTGCATCCTTAAAGGGCTGCAGCACTTCAGACTCATAATCATCTGGAAGCTCGCCGGTTTTCTTGGCCAAACCAGCCTCCTCCATAGAGATACCGTAACGACGCTGAATTTCTTCAGTCAATTGTTTGCCGCCGAAGAGCTGCTCACGGGTATACACCGTGCGACCTTCGTGGAACACGTTCAGGGTTGTCATCGTTGCGCCGATATCAAACAAGGCAACGGTTTCTAACTCTTCCGCATTCGGCAATTGAGGCCGCACCAACTGATAGGCGCGCTCCAGCGTATAGGCTTCAACATCAACCACTTCAGCCGTCAGCCCGCCGATTTCCAACGCATCAGTGCGCAGCTCAACGTTTTCAGTTCGCGAAGCAGCAATCAGCACTTCCACTTTTTCAGGATTCTTCTCAGACGGACCAAGCGCTTGAAAGTCCATGCGAACTTCATCCAGCGGAAACGGAATGTACTGATCCGCTTCATCTTTAAGCCGCGCATCCATCTCGTCTTCGCTGAGGTCGCCATCCATCTCGATCAGCTTGGTGATCACCGCCGAGCCAGCCACAGCAACTGCCGCAGCCTTAGTGCTCGGTCGTGTTCGACTCACTAAGCGTCCGATGGCATCACCGACGCCTTCGACGTCTGCAATGTTCTTTTCTTGAACGGCATTCGCTGGGAGCGGCTCCACGCCATAACTCTCAACGCGATAGCGTCCACCAGTCTTAGACAGCTCCAAAAGCTTGACCGCTGTGGAGCTAATATCGATGCCCAGCATGATCTGGGACTTTTTTCTGAACAAAGGCAGCACTGTCGATGTCCTATATGGTTGTTATCGGACCTTTTTTTATCGTAGAAATATACACTTAGCGTATACTCATGTCTAATCACTTTAGGTGTTACTAATAACAGAAAGAATATTAGATCACAACAGACATTCCGCCATACAATGACGCCCATCACTGATAGCGTATGAGTATTTAGTACTAGTACAGGAAATCATCCCTTGGAAATCAAAATGTTACAAAACCCTCAATCGTGGAAATGGGTGAGGCGCCTAGGCCTACTGCTTGTCGCTAGCTGCACCGGGATTTTAATGGTGCTAATGGCGACGTACCTATACCTTGCCCCCCTTCTGCCACGCGCCGAGCAACTGCGCTCCGTGGATTATCAGATCCCTCTTCGCATCTACTCAAGCGACAACCGACTCATTGGCGAGTTTGGCGAGAAGCGCCGCACGCCACTGCAATATGATCAATTTCCACCCTATCTCGTCAAAGCCGTTCTTGCCGCGGAAGATGAACGATTCTTCCGGCACGGCGGCGTCGATATGCGCGGCCTGTTCCGCGCCGCCCTCGAGCTATTGCGCTACCAAGATATTCGCTCCGGCGGCTCCACCATTACCATGCAAGTGGCCCGCAACTTCTTTCTCGACCGTGAACAGAAATTCATTCGCAAGTTTAATGAAATCGTACTGGCGATCGAAATCGAGAACATCCTGAGCAAAGAAGAGATTCTTGCTCTCTACTTAAACAAAATTTATCTCGGCCATCGCGCCTACGGCGCCGAAGCAGCCGCTCAGGTGTATTACGGCAAATCGCTAAGCGAGCTCAGTGTCGCCCAGCTGGCAATGATCGCTGGCCTGCCGAAAGCACCGTCTGCCTACAATCCGATCACCAATCCGAGTCGTGCCCTAACCCGACGCAACTGGATTCTCGGCCGCATGGCATCGCTCGGCATCCTCAGTGAAGAACAATTTCTCGCCGCAAAAGAAGAACCCGTTACCGCTAGCTATCACGGCACAACACCAGACGTTGACGCCTCTTACCTTGCTGAAATGGTTCGCCAAGACATACTCAGCCGCTACGATCAAGACGAGGTCTACACCAGCGGGCTACGCGTATTTGTCACCCTTAACAGCGAACTACAACGTAACGCTGTGAATGCAGTTCGCACCGGCCTGCACGAATACGACGAACGCCATGGCTGGCGCGGCGCGATTGGCCACATTGATCTTCCCGCCCCCGCATTGTCCGATCCAGAGGGTGACGACCTTTGGACCCCAATAAGAAAACGGCTAAGCCAAGTACAAGAAGTGGGCGGCCTAAGCACCGGCATAGTCACTCATATAGATGAACAAGACGCACAACTTATGCTCGCCGACAGTACTATTGTCAGCCTAAGCTGGGCGAACATGGCCTGGGCAAAACCCTATAAAAGCGTTGACTATGTTGGCGAAGATCCAACACAGCCAAGCGATATTTTTAAACTCGGCGACATCGTTCGCCTGCGCCCAATCGCGTCAACAGACTCAAGCAGCGAGCCCGAGCTAACCGAAACAAACGCGCAGCCGGAGAGCCACAACAAGGTGGCTTGGCGCCTAGCACAAGTGCCGCAAGTAGAAAGCGCCATGGTGTCACTCGATCCGAAAACCGGCGCCATCAACGCTCTCGTGGGTGGTTACAGCTTTTATCAGTCTCACTTTAATCGCGCTGTACAAGGACAACGTCAGGCAGGCTCTGCCTTTAAGCCGTTCATTTATAGCGCGGGGCTGCTCAATGGCCTCACCCCCGCCAGCCTAATCAACGACGCCCCCATTGTTTTCGAAGACTCACAACTCGAAACCGCATGGCGCCCCACCGGCGCCAGCAGCAAATTTTACGGCCCGACAAGAATCCGCGAAGCACTCTATCGCTCACTAAACCTTGTCTCCATTCGTATGCTTCAACAAGTAGGCATTGGCAACGCCAAACAAACACTCAGTCAGTTTGGCTTGCCGACGGAACGCTTTCCGCGAGACCTATCCCTCGCCCTCGGCAGCGCCGCACTTTCTCCTATGGAGCTAGCCACCGCGTACTGCATTTTTGCCAACGGCGGCTATCGTGTCGAACCTTGGTTTATTGAACGCATAGAAGATCGCAACAACGAAGTTCTGTGGCAGGCACCAACCGTGCAGCTGTGTGATGACGATTGCGGCGCGACCCAGGATGAAGTCAGCGATGGCACAACCACAGCCTCTAATGCCAAACCCCATACGACAGTAAAACGCAAACGTGCCATTGATGCGCGCACTGCGTGGCTAATGGATTCAATGATGAAAGATGTCGTGCGACGCGGAACCGCATACAAAGCATCCGCACTCGGCCGACACGACCTTGCCGGTAAAACCGGCACCACCAACGATCAAGTCGATGCATGGTTCTCAGGCTATGCACCCGCAATGGTCGCCACAGTATGGGTTGGTTTTGATGAGCCCTCCACACTAGGTCGCGGCGAATATGGCGGGCGCGCCGCGCTACCCATCTGGATGCAGTATATGGCTGCAGCATTGGAGGGCGTACCGGAAGAAACGCTGCCACAACCCCAGGGCATCGTCACTGTTCGAATTAATCCGGAGTCAGGAAAACGCGCACGCCCTGGCGACCCAACGGCCATTTTCGAATTCTTTCGAGAGGAAAATCTGCCAGAGCAAGATCACAGCACCGTGATTGATAACGGTGGCACCACGACATCACCCGAACAACTATTCTAAATAGACTCAGGTACACGTTAAATAAGAGCAACAAAAAAGCCGGCAGATGCCGGCTTTTTTGTTGCTCTTATTTCTAAAACCTTTTCTAAATCCTACCCCTAATTCAGACTAATTCGATGAGTGAATTACGCGGTATAGGGAGGGAAAATATCGTCTACTGTCTTAAGCGGGTAATGCGCAGGGTATCCCTTGCGTGCAACACCGCTTGCAACAGCCGCCTTAGCAACGGCTGCCGACACAACACCCAGTAAACGCGGATCATTCGGCTTCGGAATAATATATTCCGGACCAAATGAAAGCGGTTCGCCGCCATATGACTCAATCACTTCTTGCGGCACAGGTTCATGCACCAATGAGGCAATCGCACGCACTGCAGCAATCTTCATGGCTTCGTTAATCGATGTTGAACGCACATCAAGCGCGCCGCGAAAGATATACGGAAAACCGAGAACGTTGTTAACCTGATTAGGATAATCAGAGCGTCCTGTCGCAATAATGGCATCCGCACGCGCTTCGCGCGCCAGCTCAGGGCGAATCTCTGGGTCAGGATTGGCCAACGCAAAAATAATGGGTCTTGCCGCCATGAGCTTAACCATATCCTGCGTGAGCATATCTGGCCCGGATACGCCAATAAAGACATCCGCATCTTCAATGGCGTCATTCAACGTACGCTTCGTGGTGTCCACCGCCAACGCCGCCTTGAACTGACTCAAGTCGTCACGACGAGTATGAATCACCCCTTTGCGATCGAGCGTCAGAATATTCTCTTTCTTCGCACCCATCTCAATCAATAGACGAATCGATGCGACGCCCGCAGCGCCTGCACCAACACAAACCACCTTAATATCTTCGATTTTCTTTTTCTGTAACTCAAGCGCATTCAACACGCCAGCGCCAACAACAATCGCCGTACCATGCTGGTCATCATGAAAAACAGGAATGTCGCACTGCTCTTTCAATACGCGCTCAATTTCAAAACATTCAGGCGCTTTAATATCTTCGAGATTAATACCGCCAAATGTTTTGTGGATACCCATCACCGTATCGATAAAATCTTGCGGCGTTTCTGACTCCACCTCAATATCAAATACATCAATGCCGGCAAACAACTTAAACAGCAGACCTTTACCTTCCATAACCGGCTTAGACGCCAGAGCGCCTAAATTACCCAGTCCTAGAATCGCAGTGCCATCACTAATGACGGCAACCAAGTTTCCTTTTGCGGTATAGCGGTAAGCCAATTCAGGCTCGCGTGCAATCTCACGTACCGGCTCAGCAACACCGGGGCTATAGGCCAGGGACAAATCGCGACTAGTAGCTGCCGGCTTTGTCACCGTGACACTAATTTTGCCCGGGCGTGGCTTGGCATGATATTCAAGGGCCGCCTTCTTCATATCCTCGGACATTTCTCTCACTCTCTCTTAGACGTGCGCTTAACTATACGCTTCTATAATAACCTTCGTTTCGCTAACCCCCAAACGCAAAAAGCACCCGAAAAGGGTGCTTTTTGACGAGAGCTGCAACTGTTAAACAGTGTTCGGATCAGCCCTTCTTTTTCGAGCTTAGCACACCAAAGCGCTGCTTAAACTTATCGATCTGACCACCGCTATCCATCACCTTCTGGGTGCCGGTATAGAACGGATGGCATGCTGAGCATACGTCGATCAGCATATCTTCACCGCGGGTAGAGCGGGTTTTGATTACGTTACCGCAAGAACATGTAAAGTTAATTGCAGTGTATTCTGGATGAATTTCGTTTTTCATGGCTCGACTCCTAGTCGTGTCGCTACCCGATTATTGTTCAGGCACCACACGGATGGCTTGCGCCGGGCAAAAAGGAACGCGAATCATAGACAGCTTGTTTTGTCGACGCAAGTAACAATCGCCCTCTAAGCACATTTATCCCTGCTTTTTAACGATTCGGCATCGCATCAACGCACACCGAGCATCTCGACAGCCCGAGCAACGACGGTCACAATCGCGCCTCATACCACTTCATCAACTCGACAACAGGCGGCGACCTTAGACCCGTGACCTCAACATCAGTAAAGAGCCTGCCTAACGCGAACAAGCTTATGACGGCAGCACCATGACGCTAACGCGGACCTTAAAGGTCGCCGTGCCTGTGCCGCTACGTCGCTTGTTCGACTATAGCGTACCGCGCGGCATGGATTTGCCCGCGCCCGGCTGTCGTGTCGAAGTGGAGTTTGGCCGACGCAACCTGATCGGCATCGTTTGGGAGCAAAGCACGCAAGAGCAGGCCGCCGAACAGGCCAGCCAGAAACTGAAGCCCATACGCAGAGTGCTCGACGCAGCCCCCGTTATGGATCCCGACTTAATGCAGCTCTGTCAGCGCGCAGCCGACTACTATCACCATCCTATTGGTGATGTCCTCGCCACCGCCCTGCCAACATTGCTGCGGCAAGGACAAGACGCTCAGGTCAGCGGCGAATTATTCTGGTGCCTGACGCCACGTGGCCAACACGCCGAAGTAGATGCACTTTCCCGAGCACCGCGACAACAACAAGCGCTTTCCTTATTAAAAGAACATCCCCATGGCCTTGCTGTGCCTATGCTCAGCGCACTCAGCGTTCCTCGCTCCGCACTGCAGGCGCTAGAAAAGAAGGGCTGGGCCGAATTGCGCGAGATGGCCGCCAGCGAATCGTCCAGCAAACAACTGCTCGGCGAACTACCGTTACCGCCCGGCATCGAACAAGAAGCAGCGATACGCGCCCTGCGAGAAGCCAACGGTTTCGCCCCTTACTTGCTTGACGGCATTACCGGCAGCGGCAAGACGGAAGTGTATTTGCAGGCAATGGAACCGCTGCTCGCCGCTGGCAAACAAATTTTGGTGCTAGTGCCGGAGATCGGCCTGACGCCGCAGACAGTTCGCCGTTTCGAAAAGCGCTTTAATGTGCCGGTTGAATCACTGCACTCCGGCATGACCGACCGCGAGCGCCTGCACGGCTGGGTGCGCAGCCGGCTGGGCGAAGCACGTATTATTCTCGGCACCCGCTCGGCTATTTTTACGCCGATGAAATCCCCCGCCATGATTATTGTCGACGAAGCTCACGATAGCTCACTGAAACAACAAGAAGGCTTGCGCTATAACGCCCGCGATCTCGCCGTATGGCGCGCCCATATGCTCGATATACCGGTAGTACTCGGCAGCGCCACCCCGTCGCTGGAGACACTCTATCTCGCCGAGCAAGGACGCTATCGACACCTGCGCCTGCGCGAACGCGCCGGCGATGCCCGTCCGCCGACACTGAAAATAGAAGACTGTCGCGAGCTCCCCGGCCATACGCCGCTGAGCCCGCGCAGTCTGAAAGCCATTGCCGACACAGTGAACCAACAGCAACAAGTATTGGTGTTCCTTAATCGGCGCGGCTACGCCCCAGTCATCCAATGTCATGACTGTGGCTGGCAAGCAGAGTGTGAGCGTTGCGACAGCTTCCTGACTTGGCACAAAAGCATCGGCCGATTGATTTGCCACCACTGCACCCACGAACGGCGCGTGCCCGCCCATTGCCCCAAGTGCGGCTCAAGTGCGCTCACCGACGCCGGCAGCGGCACGGAAAAAATTGCCGAACAGCTGCAAAAAGCCTTTCCAAAACATCCGGTATTGCGCATTGACCGTGACACCACGCGCCGCAAAGGCTCGCTGGATGCCGCACTGGCCAAGGCTCACAGCGGCGAAGCGTCCATTTTGGTTGGCACACAAATGCTCGCCAAGGGGCACCACTTTGCCCGCTTAACCTTAGCAATTGTGCTCGACGCTGACGGCGGTTTTCTCAGCGCCGACTTCCGCGGCCCAGAACACGCCAGCCAGCTAATTCTACAAGTAGCCGGCCGTACCGGCCGCGAAGCCCACCGCGGCACGGTCATTATTCAAAGCCGTCATCCTGACAACACCTTGCTGCACACCTTACTGAGCGGCGATTACGCCACCATCGCCGCGCGCCTGTTGGCCGACCGGCGCATGGCAGGACTACCGCCGTTTGGTCATGTGGCTCTATTGCGCTGCGAATCGATGAAAGCCAACGAGTGCATTGAGCTACTCGATCAACTCGCCGTCCTGCCGGTGGATCCACGGGTACAATTACTTGGCCCCGTTCCAGCACCATTAGAACGACGCCAAGGGCGCTTCCGCTTTCAGCTGCTACTACGCGCCGACCTGCGCGCGCCACTGCACGGCGCCATCGGTCAGCTTTTACACGTACTGGATCGACACCCACTGGCCCGGCGCTGCCGCTGGAGCCTTGATGTTGATCCGGTGGATATGCTCTAGAGGCAGCGCATTGACTGTTATTTTGCCGTACAATCGCCGCCCAAACTGGCTGCAGTAAAGATCATGAAAGAACGTATTGCCTCCCTGATAGAACAAGCGATCGCCACCCTATGTGAACAACAGGTGCTGCCGACAGACGTCGCCCCGCGTATTCAAATCGATCGCACCCGTGACAAAAGCCATGGCGACTTCGCCTGCAACGTCGCCATGATGCTGGCCAAACCTGCCGGCAAAAAGCCACGCGACATCGCCGAAGCGTTAATCGCCGCACTGCCACAAGACGATGCCATTGCCGACGTCCAGATCGCTGGGCCAGGCTTTATCAACTTTTTCGTCACCGAAGATTTTCTCGGCCAGCAACTAACTGCCGCGCTCAACGATTCGCACTTCGGCATCGCTAAGCCCACACACACGCAAACCGTTGTCGTCGATTACTCCGGCCCGAACCTCGCGAAAGAAATGCACGTCGGTCATCTGCGCTCCACCATTATTGGTGATGCCGTAGTGCGCACGCTGGAATTTCTTGGCCATAACGTTATTCGTCAAAATCACGTTGGTGACTGGGGCACCCAGTTCGGCATGCTCATTGCCTACCTCGAAGAACAGCCTGCCGGCATCAACGACACCGCACTGTCGGATTTGGAAAGTTTTTATCGCGCCGCGAAACAACGTTTCGATGAATCAGAAGAATTTGCCAATCGCGCCCGCCAGCTTGTCGTCGCATTGCAGGGTGGCGACGCACATTGCCTCGAACAGTGGCGCGCTTTTAACAGCGTTTCTCTACGCCACTGCCTCGACGTCTACCAACGTCTCGGCGTTAGCCTTAGTGCCGCCGACGTACGTGGTGAAAGTGCCTATAATGATCAACTCAGCCTGATCGTCGACGCATTGCGCGACAGCAATATGCTGGTCGAAAATGACGGCGCTCAATGCGTTTTTCTTGATCAGTTTAAAAATAAGGAAGGGGAGGCGCTGCCGGTTATCGTGCAGAAAGCCGATGGCGGCTACCTTTACGCCACCAGTGATCTTGCTGCATTGCGCTATCGTCAACAAACGCTCAATGCCGAGCGTATGCTGTACTTTGTCGACCAGCGCCAAGCTCTGCATTTCCAGCAAGTCTTTGCCGTCGCCAAACAAGCCGGCTTTGTGAAGACCGATACCGATCTCGCACACATGGGTTTCGGCACCATGAATGGCGCTGACGGCCGGCCGTTTAAAACCCGCGATGGCGGCACAGTAAAATTAGTCGATTTGCTCGATGAAGCGAAACAACGCGCGCTTGCGCTGGTCAAGTCTAAGAACCCAACACTGGACGACAGCGAACTTACCAACATTGCGCACACCGTCGGCATTGCGTCTGTGAAATACGCGGACCTGTCGAAGAATCGCAGCAGCGATTATATTTTCAACTTTGATCAGATGCTCAGCTTTGAAGGCAACACTGCGCCCTATTTACTTTACGCTTACACCCGCGTCGTCAGTGTTTTTCGCAAAGCAGACATCGACCCTGCAACGCTGATCGGCAGTATGAATATTCAGGCTGAACAAGAACAACTACTGGGCAACTCGCTGCTACAGTTTGGCGAAGTCCTTAACCATGTTGCCGAAAAAGGATTGCCGAATTTACTCTGCAACTATTTGTACGAATTGGCCGGCCACTTCTCTAGCTTCTATGAGCACTGTCCAATTCTTAGCAGTGAAGATCCCGCCGTGCGTAACAGCCGCTTGCAGCTGGCGTGGCTCACGGCCCGAACATTGAAAGCAGGCTTAGCCCTGCTTGGCATCAACACGCTTGAGCGCATGTAATTAACGTCCGTTAATCACCACACAGGACGAGCACGTTAAATAAAGTCGAGCGCCAAGCGACACACAGAATGTAATGGAGCAGATTTCACATGGCAGTAAGGAAGACATCCACCCGCGGCGCGAGCAAGCCCACGCCCCGTCAGCGACAAAATCAGCAACGTCAGGTGCCCGGCTGGGTATGGCTCTTTACTGGCCTCGTTACCGGCGTATTTATCACTTTTTTATACCACCTCGCTGAGCTTCGCTTTAATCCAGACAAGCCGGTTCAAGCAAAGGTAGCAAGCGCACCGAAAGTCACACCCGAAGCGACAGAAAAAGCACCACGCTTTGACTTCTATGCCGTGTTGCCAAAGATGGAAGTCATTGTCCCGAAAAGCGAGGACGACAATAGCAACACAAGCACGTCGAAAAACACTAGCGCTGCACCACAGAATCGCAACCATGGCGATGAGCAGTACCTACTTCAAGCTGGCAGCTTCCGCAGCAGCGAAGATGCAGATCGCCGTCGCGCCACGCTTATCCTGCAAGGCTACTCCGTCCGCGTACAGCCGGTAGAACTGCCTTCTGGCGACACCTGGCATCGCGTCATGATTGGCCCGTTTAGCAACATCAATGCACTGCACAAAGCACAGGACAAGATGGCTAGCGTCGGCGTTGAAACACTCCCGATCAAGGTTAAGAAAGGCGGCTAATCGCGGTGCTCACGACCGCGCCCCACAAAAAAGCCACCAACCATGACGGTTTGGTGGCTTGCATAAGTAACCCGAGAGAAGCAGAACTCTATTTATTGCAGAACCAAACGCACAAGCCCCGAATCCACCAAACCATTATGGTCAACCCTATTAAAAACTAAAATAAAAAAGTCCCCAGCAGCCGACTCAACCACCTTTCCCACATAGTCCACATCATCCTTTACGCGCCCCGCAAGAGTGGGTCCTATTTGCGCACCGGTAACTCCATCAACTAACCGCACCGAACCAGCGTCGACAACACCACCCTCGTCATCATGACGAGACACAGTGACGAAGTTATTGCTGCGTAGCGCAGTCGTCCTGCCATCTCCCAGCTGATCAACCCTATCCTCACCAATCAGTGGCGCGCCAATTTGCACACCGGTCGCGCCATTTACCAGCCTCACAGAGCCCACATTGAAAACACCTCCTTCATCATCCTCTGGTGACGCAATAACAAAATTATTATTACCTAAAGCGCGAATGCTGCCACTAAGCGGTACACCACCGAGCCGATCATTCTCTACATCTCCCGCTAAGGTGGTGCCGATTTGCTCACCCGTGGCGCCATTAATCAGCCGCACAGAGCCAGCATCAACGATGCCGCCCACATCATCAGCCCCTGAAGCAATGACAAAGTTATTATTGGTTAACGCGATAATGCCGCCAGAGCCAAGCTGGTCACCCTCCACATCGCCGGCAAAAGTTATCCCCATCTGCGCACCGGTCACACCATTCACTAGGCGTACAGAGCCGGCGTCGACGACACCACCTACATCATCATCGACCAACGCAACAATAAAGTTACTATTCGCCAAGGCGATGACACCAAAACGTCCAAGTTGATCGTCCTCGGCGTCGCCCGCGTAGGTCGCACCGATTTGCGCTCCCGTGACACCACTAACCAACCGCACGGAACCCGCATTGATAATGCCTCCCTCGTCATCCAACTGCGACGCAACCACAAAGTTATTATTCGCTAGCGCAACGATGTTACGTAAGCGGGCATAACCAAGGCGGTCACCCGCTACATCACCTGCCAATGTCGCCCCGATTTGCACACCGGTGACCCCGTCGACCAGTCGCACGGAGCCGGCGTTGATAACGCCCCCTTCATCATCAGACGTCGAAGTAATGACATAGTTATTATTAGGTAAAACGGCAATACTACCGCCAAGCCTATCCTCCGGCATATCGCCTTTTAGTGGCGCACCGATTTGCATACCGGTGACGCCATCCATCAGTCGAACAGAGCCGCCGCGATCCACACCGTCCTCAGTATCCGAGCTTGACGCGATGACAAACTTATTATTACCCAGCACGGTGACGCCGCTTCCGAGTTGATCGCCCTCAATATCTCCCACGACCGTCACGCCTATTGGCACACCCGTGGCGCCATCTATCAATCGCACCGAACCGGCATCCACCACGCCACCCACATCATCAGAAGGAAATGCAACAACGAAATTGCCATTATCCAGAACAGCAATGTCGGAAGAGTCGACGCCATCCAGATCATCTGTCACATCCCCCACCAAAGCGACCCCAAGTGGCACGCCAGTGGCACCATCCACCAGTCGTACCGACCCAGCATCAACGATGCCCGCATCATCATCCTCAGGGGAAGTAATGACAAAATTGCCATTGCCTAGCGCAGTAATACCGGAGCTTCCGAGTTTGTCACCCGCCGTATTTCCCATCAGGGTGGCGCCGATTTGCAGCCCCGTATTGCCATCCACTAATCGCACCGAGCCAGCGTCAACAATGCCCGCCTCGTCGTCCTCAGGGGAAGTAATAACAAAGTTATTATTGCCCAGTACGGTAATGCCACCTCTTCCAAGCTCATCATCCGCAGCATCGCCATAAATACTCGCGATCACTGTGCGTGTAAGCGAACTATAAAGATGCACGGCACCATTACGTGCGGCGATGCTCGAGTCAAAAGGATCCGTCACGACAATATTGCCATTGCCGAGTATGGCCACTCTCTGGCCAAAGAAATCTCCTGCGCGAGGGGTCGGATCAGCCAATTCAAAAACTACTTGCGGCTGAGCCGATGCTGGTACGCCTCCGCCTCCGCTTCCGCCGCCACCGCAGGCCGTAAGTAAGCTCAACAGTGAAAGCACCATCAAACAAGAAAACTGGGTGAACTCGCGCTTAACTGATTTACTAAGGTGCATGCTATTTTTCCCTTTAGGCATAGGACCAATTTACGACTGCTATACATTATTCCCTTCGCAAGGTGCGCATCATCGCCGCTACCTCTCCGAACCGCAACACCGAGCAACGCCGAGCATGCAAGGCTACGCCGTCCGCGTACAGCCGGTAGAACTGCCTTCTGGCGACACTTGGCATCGCGTCATGATTGGCCCGTTTAGTAACATCATAGAACGCCGGCGTGGCCGCGAGCGTCGAATCCCAGTTGCTAGCCTTGAATTCCACTTCCCTATCCCCATCTTCCTTTCATACTGCAAGACACACGCAAGACATACTGGAATAAAGGAGCACTCTACGTGACCACTATCGTCTCAGTTCGCCGTGGCAACAGCGTCGTCATCGGCGGCGACGGCCAAGTTTCACTTGGCAATACCATCATGAAAGGCAATGCACGCAAGGTACGCCGCCTCTATCACAACAAGGTCATTGCGGGTTTTGCCGGTGGTACTGCAGATGCTTTCACCCTGTTTGAACGCTTTGAAGCCCAGCTTGAAAAGCACCAAGGCCAGCTGGTACGTGCCGCCGTTGAATTAGCCAAAGACTGGCGCACCGATCGCGCTCTGCGTCGCCTTGAGGCGTTGCTCGCCGTGGCAGATCAAGAAGCCTCACTCATTATTACCGGCAACGGCGATGTGATTGAACCCGAAGATAATTTGATTGCTATCGGTTCCGGCGGTCCTTTTGCCCAAGCGGCAGCCACCGCGCTTCTCCACAACACGGAACTCGACGCCCGCACCATTACCGAAAAAAGTCTGACCATCGCTGGTGATATTTGCGTTTTTACCAACCAAAATCAGACCATCGAAGAACTTAGCTGGTAGCGCTTTTTTCAGAACCCTTTTTATACGGAAACTGTTATGGCAGATCTAACTCCGCGCGAGATTGTTAGCGAACTGAACAAACACATTATCGGCCAATTGCCCGCCAAAAAGGCCGTGGCGGTTGCCCTGAGAAACCGCTGGCGGCGCATGCAACTACCACCTGCGCTGCGCAACGAAGTCGTGCCAAAGAATATTCTCATGATTGGGCCAACCGGCGTCGGCAAAACCGAGATTGCACGACGCCTAGCGCGCCTGGCCAATGCTCCCTTCATTAAAATCGAGGCAACAAAATTTACCGAGGTCGGCTATGTCGGTCGCGATGTTGAATCCATTATTCGTGATCTTGTCGAAACCGCGATAAAAATGCTGCGCCAGCAAGCCATGGCAAAGCATGAAGCTCAGGCGGAGGAAGCCGCAGAAGAGCGCGTCCTCGACGCTTTGCTGCGCCCGGCTCGAGATGAAGAGCCGCAAGACAGCAACACCCGACAGCTATTTAGAAAGAAACTGCGCGAAGGCGATCTCGACGACCGCGATATTGATATTGAAGTAGCCGAGCAAAAAGCCGGCGTCGAAATTATGGCGCCGCCGGGCATGGAAGACATGACCAGCCAGCTACAACAGATGTTTTCGCGTATGGGCAGCGATAAACGAAAAAGCCGCACTCTAAAGGTACGTGATGCGCGCCGCATGATTCGCGAAGAAGAGGCTGCCCGACTCGTTAATGAAGATGAGATCAAGGCACGCTCCATCGAACTGGTCGAACAAAACGGCATTGTCTTTCTAGATGAGATTGACAAGGTGGCTAAACGCGGCGAAACCAGCGGCACCGACGTCAGTCGCGAAGGTGTACAGCGCGACTTATTACCACTCATCGAGGGCTGCACCGTCAGCACAAAATACGGCATGGTGAAAACGGATCATATTTTGTTTATTGCGTCCGGCGCATTCCATTTGGCCAAACCCTCTGACTTAATTCCAGAACTCCAAGGTCGCCTACCCATTCGCGTCGAACTCAGCGCGCTCTCTCCTGAAGATTTTCAGCGCATATTGACCGAGCCAGATGCATCGCTCACGGAGCAGTATCGCGCACTACTGGCAACTGAGGGGCTCAAAATTGAGTTTACCGACGACTGCATTCGCCGTTTAGCGGAGGTTGCGTGGCACGTGAACGAGCGCACCGAGAATATCGGTGCACGACGTTTACACACCGTGCTGGAAAAACTATTGGAAGAGATCAGCTATGACGCTGATGACCTCGCCACTCAGTACCACGACAAACCGCTCACTCTCGATGCTCAGGCAGTGGATCGCTATCTCGGCGAGCTGGCTGGTGACGAAGACTTGAGCCGCTACATTCTCTAGGGCCCGCTCAGCGCATTATTGAGCAGGAAAACTTTATAGCCGCACGCATTGGCCACATCGACCGTAATTGGCCTCAGCCCGCCCACTTGTACCGACAATTTATTGGTACAATTCGGCGGGCTTTTTATTGCGCGTAGCTTATATACGTTGCAGACCACACCTTAGTTCGCACTAACGGATATCGAAGGATTCATGATGAGCGCTGGCGAACGCCTACAGCACGGCCTCGAACGGTTTTTTGCCCTGCGTCAGCACGGCGAAGACCTGCCCTTTAATATGCGCTTGGAAAATCTCCAGGCGTATCAGCGCGAGCGCCTGCTAAAGACCCACGCCAACCTCATTAACGACCCCAAAACCGAACCCGCCGCGCGCTTCCTCATTGAAGACGTCTATGGTGGCCGCGACCTCAAACCAGTGGCTATCGATATTCGTCGTGCCGTCAACAAAGCACAACGACTACTGCCGCGTCGGGTCATGGACACATCCGCCACCGTGCTCGAAGCCGCCATCCTCACCCAAGAGCTTGACGAGGCGCTCACCGACACCCTCGCCGAACGCCTAGACCTGCCCCTCGACGATGACGTCTGGTGCTGGGGCTACCGCCAGCAAGGGCAGCCTGAGCTGCGCGGCCAGCAACTCGAAGTCATCCGTCAAATTGGTCCACACCTCGATCGCTATGTACGCAGCCGCATGATACAGAGCACCTTTCGGCTGGTACGCAAACCAGCCCATGCGGCCGGCTTCGGCAACCTGTATGATTTCCTCGAATTAGGGTTTGGCGCCATGAAAGGCATCGATCGCTGCGATACCCTGCTCGATCGACTTGCCACCATTGAACAACACATCATGCAGCAGGTGCTCGACGAGCATCCGCGCCCCTACGAGGTGAGGAGCCTCTGACATGAGCAACGAAGACAAAACCACCCACTTTGGCTACCAACAGGTGCCATGGCAGGAAAAGCAGCAAAAAGTGGCCGGCGTATTTCGGTCCGTAGCACGCCGCTACGATATGATGAATGACTTGATTTCGCTTGGTTCCCATCGCATTTTAAAGCGCTTTACCATTGAGATGGCCGCTGTGCGCCCTGGCCATAAAGTGCTGGACCTAGCAGGCGGAACTGGCGACCTCGCGATTAAATTTTCACGGCTGATCGGCGACAAAGGCCTTGTAGTGCTTGCCGATATTAATGATGAAATGCTCGCCGTTGGGCGCGATCGTGTTTTCGACGCCGGCTGCTCGCACAACACCGAAGTCACCCAAGTGAACGGCGAATGCTTACCGTTTGCCGACAACACTTTTAACTGCGTCACCATCGCTTTTGGTCTACGTAACATTACCGACAAAGACAAAGCGCTGCGCTCCATGCTACGCGTGCTCAAGCCCGGCGGGCGTTTATTGGTTCTAGAGTTTTCCACCCCCGCCAGTCAAAACCTCGCAAAAATGTACGAACTGTATTCGTTTTGGGCCTGGCCCAAACTGGGTAAAGCGATTGTCGGCGATGCTGAGTCTTATCAATATTTAGCCGAATCAATTCGTATGCACCCCGATCAAGAAACATTAAAGAATATGGTCACCGACGCGGGTTTTATTCGCAGCGAATATTTCAACATGATCGGCGGCATTGTTGCTCTACATCGCGGGTTTAAAGCATGAGCTTACGCGACGAGTCACGTCCGCCGTCCTTTATTGAAGCTGCCGCTCTGGCAACATTAGAAAGAGCAGTGAACAGCGCGTTACGCAGCGACCCTTCCACCGCGCGCGCGCTAAACACGCACAGCGGCCGCCTTATCTCTATACAGCTCACACTTCCGCCGATTCAGATATTTATTTTGATCGTCGAAGACGGCATCGAGTTTTACCATCAGAGCGATGCGGAAGCCGATGTCGACTTAAAGGGCGGCGCCATTGACCTCCTCGCCCAACTGCTCGAATGGCGCGGCGCACCGTCTGTGATCGGCGGCCCGGTCACCGTGCGTGGCGACCGCGAACTACTGCAAGATATTATCGCCATCGCCAAACAAATCGACATCGATTGGGGCGCACTGGCTGAGCCCTTGCTCGGTAGCGAGTTCGCCCAGCAAATTGATTACAGCGCACGGCGACTATTTGGCTGGGCGCGCAATGCGGCGACCCGCTTAAGCGGCCAGCTAAGCGAGTACCTGCGCGAAGAGTCATCCTTGCTCGCCTCGCGCCGTGAAGTGTTTGAATTTAATCAAGACGTAGACGAGCTTCGCGCCGACACTGATCGTCTTGCCGCCCGCATCGCGCTCATGAAGCGCCAGTCAGGAAAAACGCTCTGATGTCTGCGCTATTCCGAATTATTACCGTAATCCGAGTTGTTTGCCGCTATCGCTTAATGTCGTTGCTACCCAAACACCCACTGCTCCTGCCTTTGATTGCACTGGAATATTTACACCCCGCCGCTTGGTTTGGTCCGCGCGGATTAAGTGAAGGCGAAAGGCTACAACAGGCCTTACAAGAACTCGGCCCTATCTTTATTAAGTTTGGCCAACTACTCGCCACGCGCCGGGATTTACTCCCGCCGGAATGGACCAATGCGCTGGCAAAGCTTCAAGATCAGGTCGCCCCCTTCGACGGCGCCATTGCGCAACAAATCATTGAGGCCGAACTGGGTGCGCCGGTTAGTGAGCTATTTGCGAGCTTCGACATCCAACCGCTGGCATCCGCATCCGTTGCCCAAGTCCACACCGCCACGCTACATGATGGCCGCGAAATCGTTCTTAAGGTAATCCGCCCTGGCATCGAGAAAACCGTCGAACGGGATCTGCGCGTTATGCTGCTCGGCGCCAGCTGGCTCGAGCGAGTATGGCGCGATGCCCGCTACTTTCGTCCGACTAGAGTGATTACTGACTACGCCGACATTATACGCGCTGAGCTTGACCTCAAGTCCGAAGCACTCAACACCGAAACCATGCGCCGCCAATTTTTATTTAGCCCGCTGCTCTTTATTCCAGAAGTACATCGCGAATTTAGCACGCGCCGCGTTATGGCAATGGAGCGCATCTATGGCATTCCGGTCAATGAAATAGAACGCATCAAAGCCGTTGGTATTGATCCGCGCACACTGGCCGAACGCGGCGTTGAAATTTTCTTCACACAAGTTTTCAGCTTCAACTTCTTTCACGCCGACATGCATCCAGGCAATATTTTTGTCTCGCCGGAGCATCCTGAGGCGCCGCAGTACATGTCCGTCGATTGCGCCATCGTTGGCCGACTATCACGCGAAGATCTACATCTGCTCGGCCGCCTTGCCCTAATGGTTATGCGCCAGGATTACGCGGCCATGGTCGACCTCGTCGTACGTGCCGGCTGGGCCACCGTGCCGATTGATAAAAACCGTTTCCAACGTACCGTCGAAACCATCGTCGGACCAATGATGTCGCAGCCGCTTGATCAACTCGAATTTGCGCCACTGGTGCTCAAGTTATTCGACGCTGCGCGCCAATATCATATCGAAGCGCCGGTGCAGTACATCTTGCTGCTGAAAACGCTAGTGCATGTGGAGGGCCTCGGCCGCAGCATCTATCCGCAGCTGGATATCTGGACGCTAGGCCGACCACTCATGGAGCGTTGGGCGTTAGAAGAATTTGGTCCCATGCCAACACTCAAAAAACTGCAGCAGCGTGCGCCGGAATGGCTAGCACAACTACCGGACATGCCCGATATGCTGCGTGACGCACTGGAGAACATCCGTACCTTACCGCATCAACAGCGCGAACTGGAAAGTCGTATCAGCACCACACTACTTCACCATCGGCGCAAACTGTTTGCCGGTCTTGGCGGCGGCACCTTGCTGGTCATCAGCGCATTGAGTGCTCCGACCCTAGTCGCCGTGAGCATGCCAATGCTAGCGTGCGCCGGTGTTGGTTTGCTCGCCCTAGCATGGGCGCTGCGACCCTAAACAAAGAAGAGCAACGATAACGGCGCTATAGTGACGAAACGTCCGTGACAAGGCTTAGCAAGACATAGCACAGCAACGGCACAGCGTGGCAAAATCGCATCTGCTACACTGCAAGGAACTCGGAGACATTAATGACTGATATTCTTACCCAGCTCGAACAGGTGCTGGCCGAACGCAAGCAGGCAGATCCCGGCAGCTCTTATGTGGCAAGCTTGTACCACAAGGGCCTCAACAAGATTCTTGAGAAAGTAGGTGAGGAAGCCGTTGAAACCATACTTGCTGCTCGTGATACGGAAGTCAGCGGTGATCCAGCAAAGCTTATATCTGAAACCGCAGATCTTTGGTTTCATACTCTAGTGATGCTGACGCGCCTAGACATCAGTTCAAAGACGGTATTGGAAGAGTTGGAGCGACGCTTTGGCCTTTCCGGTATCGAAGAAAAGCAATCACGCACTCGCGGAGAATAACTATGTTAGCTGGCATTAGCATTTGGCAGCTCCTAATCGTCCTCGCCATCATTGTGCTTTTATTTGGCACGAAGAAACTTCGCAACATTGGCGGCGACTTAGGCAGCGCAGTAAAAGGCTTTAAAGATTCCGTTAAAGACGGCGAGAAAGATCAGCAGAAAACAATTTCAGGCGACGACGGCGAAAAGCCTGAAGCTAGCCGAAGCGAAAGTTCTGCAAAAGAAAGCAGCGAAAAAGATAACGTCTAATAACGTGTCGCGTTTTTAGATAAGCGGAAAAGTAGCAGGCGCTTAAACACTATGTTCGACATGGGCTTCTTTGAACTGCTGGTGGTCTTCGTGATCGCACTTTTGGTGCTCGGCCCCGAGCGCCTACCTAAAGTCGCCCGCAAGGTTGGCTACTGGAGCGGTCGCGCGCGCGCGACGTTTAGTAACTTACGTTACGAGCTAGAACGCGAAGTGCACAATCAGGATATGCAGGAAAAATTCCGCCGCAAAGCAAAGGAACTCGGCATCGACGAAGAAAGTTTGAGTGGCCACATCGAGTTCGACCCGTTTGCCGATACGCCAAGCATCGCACCTCCAACAGACAGCGCAGCGATGCCCGCTGACGCCTCTACCAAACCCACACACCTTAAAGCAGCCGATCAAACCACATCGGTCGCCGTCGACGCCAATCACAACGATCACGGCAACCAGCCTGCTCAGCCAAAAGACTCAACACAGTAATGACCGATAAGAAAAATATTAACGACCTCAATCAACCACTTATGGCCCATCTTCTTGAGCTACGTGATCGGTTACTACGCGCGGTATTGGCGATTGTGGTCGTTTTTTCAGGCTTATTTTATTTCTCGAAAGAGCTTTATACACTCGTTGCTAAACCGCTTATTGACGTAATGCCCGAGGGCACGTCGATGATTGCCACCGACGTCACCTCTCCGTTCCTAGTGCCGTTCAAGCTGTCATTCTATGCGGCGTTACTCGTCGCCATGCCGATTATTTTGCACCAAGCATGGGCGTTTATGTCGCCAGGCCTGTACCGCAAAGAAAAACGTTTTGCTATTCCACTACTCGTGAGCAGCGTCTTGCTATTTTATGCTGGGGTAGCATTTGCCTACTTTGTCGTCTTCCCACTGCTGTTTGCGTTTTTCACTTCCATCGCACCGGAAGGCGTCGCAGTGATGACAGACATTAGTCGCTACCTCGACTTTATTAGCACGTTGTTTATCGCATTCGGACTGGCATTTGAATTGCCCATCGCCATCTTGCTGCTGGTCTGGTCTGGTCTAACGACCGTAGAAAAACTGAGAGAGTCGCGGCCATACGTTGTTGTCGGCTGCTTCTTGATTGGTATGTTACTCACACCACCTGACGTATTCTCACAAACTCTACTCGCCCTGCCGATGTGGCTACTTTACGAAGTCGGTATCATTATCGCCGCCATAACCGGCAAGCGTAACGAAGACGACACCCCTTCATCTACCGAATAAGCGTTAAGCCTGTCATCCCTAAAATAACTTGCTTGACGCTACCGTGTTCGGCGCCATGAATTAAAATTGCAACGTACGCGAATCATTCGCCGGCGCCGGTGCGGGCGGCACAGCTAGCACGCCATTCTGTACTCCACCTGCATCCAGCGGCACAGGTCTTGTCACGCCGCATTGGCTATAGAAATACTCCATCACTCTTTTCTGCACGGACGGATCATGTATCGCCGCAATGTGCTCGCCTAGCAAGGGCTGAAAGATTTTCACGCCGCTAGCCGCATCGTATAACGCCTCACCCTGAGAAAATGGAATCACCCCATCTTCTTTGCTGTGCATAATCATCTTCGGCATCGAAACATCGGCAACATGTTCGATAGGATCCATGTCACGATTTGGCAAAAGCGGTAATACCAACGGCCGCATCGGCCACAACAACCAACTGCGCTTCATCATGACACCTGCGATATCGCGATAGCCACTAAACGCAGCTTCAAACACTGCACACTGTGCCTTAGCCTGATTCTGCTCATCAGCCATCACCGCAATGCCCATACTCGCGCCAAGGCTTTGTCCGAACACAATAAGCGGCTTACCTTGTAACCGTGATGACGATCCGAGCCAATCCAATCCCAACTGAATATCTTCCAGTGCATTATCCAGCTTCGCCTTGCCCTCGCTCAAACCGTAACCACGATAATCAAGCAAGAAAACATTGAAGCCCGCATCCGGCAACCAATTCACACTCATAATATGGGTGCTAATATTTTGCGCATTGCCATGCAAAAAATAAACGGTCCCTTGCGCTTCACCCACGGCGGGCAACCACCAGCCATGGACACGCTCGCCACGCGGGTGAATAAGCACAACATCTTCGTAACCAAGGCCGATCCGCGTGGGATTCTGCATCCACGGTTTCATCGGTAAAAAGAATAGCGAGCTACAACCGGAAGACAGCATTAACAACACGGCCACGACCGCGCTCAATAGCCATCGGTCAAGCAAACACCACGCTCGCGCTTTATTTATCACAGCATTGTTATCCCGGTGCCTCAACTGCTTCATTCTCTGCCTCAATATTTATCTCACGGCTGCAGCCGATACCAGAACAAGCGTCACCGGATTAGTCGAAATAATGTCGCCACGCGACACTAACGCTATTTTCAGCATCGCCGCGCCAGCCATCACGTTGCCATCCAAAACGTATGCCATTCTGCCGATTAATCGGCAGATTCACGTCGACCTTCCAGCGATGACGATACTCATCATTGCCAAAATAAAGACCTTCAACACTGGTATTAATCTGCGCATGTTCGAGGTACCAAAGGGCGCCGATATTGGCGCCGCCGCCCCCTTCCGCCAGCGGGCTATAGACACTGTTATTTTCTAGCCTGACCGTTGCCAGCGCAAAAGGCTGCATCAACCCCAACCGCCATGACGCGCCGGCACCACCCTGTACAAAACGTACTAATCGCTTACGGTCTCCCGCCATGGCTCGCTCTAGACCGCCATGCACATACCAAGATATCGGCTTGATAAATCGGTTCCGCGGTGCCAGCGAACGAATATGAATAATATCTGCGCTTTCTAGTTTTAACGTATCCGACTCGGTCGAACGAAAACGAAAATCCAGACCTTCAATCTGCGCACCCTTTAAAAAACCACGATTATTGTCAATCAAGTCATGGTAAGTAAACCGATAGTGCAGCTCACCAAAATCACTTGATTCGAGCTGACCACCACCGCCACCAATCATCTGTGTTCCGTGGCCACTTTCCGGCGGCGACGGAGGCGCCACCTCAACCTCCTCTTCATAGGCATTCGCACTCATCACACGCAACAGCGCGAACCCTGTGCTAGCCACCTTTTCATTGCGAACGTGCTTACGCTCGCGTAAACGCAATGTTTTATACGCCGTTCTCGCCATCAAATGACGACGTTGCGGCGAGAAGGCCATGAAGGCATCTCCGTTTGCCACCGCAGGATCGTCCAGTAACGCTTTTACTAAACGCTGCTCCTGTGTTGTTAGCGCATCAATATCGGCTTGCAGCAACACAGCTTTTGACGGCCGATATATTCGTTCTGACACCATTGATTGGTCATACAGGGTTCGCACGGTATTCACAGGCACTTCGGCGAAACGAAAACCTTCAATCAAACCACTGCCGGGGCGAGCCACATCAAGAAGCTCGAGCAAACGAAACGAACAGTTTTCGTCAAAAAAGTAGTAATCGAAATTAATCTCTTGCAGCTCCCAGAGATGATCAATCATGCGAGCACGTTCAACATCGGTCAGATCAAGACTGTATTCCCATATGTCTCGATTCTCTAAGTGCGAATATTCCTGCACCTTAGTGACATAGGGGACAATAACGAAACGACCAGGATAGCCACCGGCTAGGCCTCGGTAGACATACAATAATGAATTGTCTTTTTCCGTTGTCACTGCGCCAAAGTTAACCGCCCAAGATTGCCATACGGTATCAGGGGCGTCACTACTATCGAGGCGTAGCAAGGTATGCCCAAACATCGACGAAGGACTATTTAAATAGGAGGCTGGAAAAACCAATACGGCACGACCAGACGGAATACTATTACGCCACTGTAGATAGTCTGCGCAGTGAGCAAAAGGTTCAGCGCTCTGCCAGCCTAGCTCGCTGGCAAGAAAGCGATAACGTGCGGGGAAGCGGCAGCGTTCTATAGCGCCGTCCGGCCTCAACAACCGAATCGTCGCCCGTAACTCAGACAAGCGGTCCGTCTGCCCGTCTGCACTGAGAAAAAATTTCGGGTCATCAACATAGCTTTCGCCACGACTATGCATTGTCGCGCCGCGATTAATATGCAGTAACGCAAGCCACGCAGGACTCTGTGACAACGCTTGTTCAAGCGCCGTGTCATCTAATACTTCTTGCTCGAATTTGGTTGGCTGCAACTCAGCAGCAAAGGCATTCACTGCGCACAAAGCCAACGCACCGGCACAGAAAATACGCCGAAAGAAAAAATCATGCATGGAAAAGTCTTACCCCAGAAAACAAAAATGCCCCGCCACTCGCGCAGCAGGGCATTCGTTTTGAACTAACTCAGTTTAGATAAACTGCGCCAGCTTTTGGTCTTTCTTCATAACAGCAGCGATGCTGTCAGCTACTTCGCCAGCCGTTACGCTTTCAGAATCAAAGATAACCGCGAAGTTGTCATGCATAACAGCGTTAAAGTGTGCGCGATCGGCTGTCGGAACGCCCATCGATACAGATAGTGCAGTTAGAGCTTCGCCCTGACCAGCCGCCATATCCATCGCTACTTCTTCCAATACGCCATTCATTGCCAGCAGGCTCTTGCCGCTATAGCTCAAAGAACCGCTCGTTGAACAACCATTGGTGCCAGTTGTCATGCCGAAAGTTGCGTTACCTGAAGTGCCATTCACAATCGTCGCCAACAAGTGCATTGGCAGGCCTGATTGGCCATCAAACAACATGTTGCCCCAACCACAGCCTGGGCCGCCCGGTGCTTCCGCATGTGCGCCCAAAGATGATCCCAGCAGTGCAGCAGCAATAATCGCTTTCTTCATGGTTGATCTCCGACTTATTTTAGGTGACTTCCTGTATAGATCGTCTCGATACCGGCCAGGCCAGATCTCACGATCAGTGCCATCCATAATTCATCAAGCCAAAACGCTTTGCAATAGCCAACCCATAAACACTGAACTCAAGTCACCCTAGCCTACAAAAAAATAATTACGCTTACACATCAAAGGTAAAAGTCACAGGGCCATCATTGAGCAAACTCACTTGCATGTCCGCGGCAAACACACCGGTTTTCACCGGCACAGCATCGGCTCGACGCAAAACTGTGACGAAGTGCTCATATAGAGACTCAGCCAACACGGGCGCTGCTGCCGAACTAAATCCGGGACGGTTGCCTTGGCCCGTTGTGGCAGCCAACGTAAACTGCGACACAACGAGCAAACTGCCACCAACATCGCTGATATTCCAATTCATCTTTCCGTCTTGATCAGAAAAAATACGGAATTTAAGCAACTTCGCCGCTAACTTCTCCGCTTTGCTAACGTCATCATCCTGCTCGACCCCCAGCAACACGAGCAGACCCTGTTCAATTTCTGAACAACAGTTGCCGTCAATGGTCACGCTGGCACGCGCCACACGCTGCACAACCGCTTTCATACCACCTCCCCCAGCCTCAGCCGCAACGCGTTCACCGACTCGACAAGCGCCGTACTGATCGCCGGTTCCATCGCCGAGTGGCCGGCCGCATCCACCCACGTTAACTCACTCGAGCGCCAATGCTGATGCAATGCCCACGCCTGCTCAGGCTTACAGACCAGATCATAACGACCATGAACGAGGTAACCCGGGATATCCGCAAGATTATCCATTCGCGGCAAGATCGGTGCAGCTCCCGCCATACCGCCACCAGCAAAAAAATGCGCCTCGATTCGTGCCAACGCCCACGCCGCTTTAGCAAATCCAGCCTCCACGGCAAGATCAGGCGTTAGCGTCGCGCACTGCGCCTCCCAAGCCGACCAAGCGAGCGCACACAGGCGCGCCCTTTCTGTATCAGGCAATAACTCTTGGTAATACGCCTGCAGCGGATCTTTCCGCCCTGATAACAACAAAGGTTTCAAAAAAGCTTGCCACGCATCAGGCTTCATCGCCGCCGCGCCACCGGCGCGATAAAGCCAATCGAGGTCTTCGTCACGCGCCAAAAAGATGCCGCGCAATACCATTCCCAGTACAGCGTCGGGAGACGCAAGCGCATAATGCAGCGCGAGGGTGCTACCCCACGACCCACCAAACAGCGCCCAGCGATCAATCGACAAGTGTGTCCGTATTTTTTCAATGTCACCTAACAAGCTGGCGAGGTTATTCCCGTCGAGGTGCGCATAGGGACGGGACCGACCCGCGCCACGCTGATCGAATAAAATAATGCGCCAATACGCGGGATCAAAGAAACGTCGCAAACGCGGACTACAGCCGCCGCCAGGCCCACCATGCAAGACCAAAACCGGCACGCCGTTCGGATTGCCACACTGCTCAATATAAAGAGTATGTATCTCATCCACCTGTAAATCACATTGCTGGAACGGCTCTATTTCCGGATACATGTTTCGATCTATTCCTCTAGGGTTATTGCAGCCCGCATGCTTAGTGCATTTCTGGATAGAGTTGCTCGTGGTAGGCTGCAGAAAAGCCTAAAGCGCATAGCTAGGCGTCACCAAGAGGCCCCAAATATGGACGCACGCATAAGCTTACGTCACTCAGCATACCTTGGCCTGATTGCACTGCAACTGCTAAGCGGTGGCTGTAGCGAGACACCGGCTGAACACGGTATTGCCCTCGCCTTGGAAGAAATAACCGTAGCACTTGAAGAACGCCAAAGCGGCGCGGTGATGGCTCACCTACATGAAAACTTTCACAGCAATGGCCCACGTGGTGGTATGGACCGCAAACAAGTACACAAGGTACTACTCGCGACTTTTTATCGACATCAAAATATTTCTGTCGCGGTAACGAACCTGCAAGTACAGCCTGACGCCATGAACAAAGATCGCGCCGACGCCACCTTCAATGTTTTTACTACCGGCGGCAGCGGCGGATTACTGCCCAACACAGGACAAATATATCGCGTGACATCGCAATGGCAAAAACTCGACACATGGCCGGGCAACGGAGATTGGCAGCTCCTCTCTCTCAACGCAAAACGCGCACTGGATGGCTCCTAGCGCGCGTTTTGCGTTGATTCTATATTTAGAATGACGATAGAAAACGTTACTCTTCCACCTCTTGGCCTAACTCTTCTTCCATTCCCAATTCTTTAATTTTTCGGGTCAAGGTATTACGCCCCCAGCCCAGCAACGTTGCGGCATCACGCCGACGCCCACCGGTATGCTTTAGCGCCACTTCGATCATCGCGCGCTCAAACGCAGGAACCGCTTCATCAAGGATGCCACGACCTCCAGAGGACAAGGCGCGATCCGCCCACAGCCGCAAACCTTTTTCCCAATCGCCACCACTCTCAGGTTTACTCGCTTCCTGTAACTTAAGTTCAGGCGGAAGATCATCAACTAACACTTCACGGCCCGATGCCATGACCGTCAACCAACGACAAGCATTTTCCAGCTGACGCACATTGCCTGGCCATGCCAGCGACGATATATAGCGCTCGGTGTCTTGATGCAGCGTTTTTGCCTCGACGCCCAACTCCTTTGCCGCACTCTTTAGAAAATGTCCGGCCAAACGAGGAATGTCTTCTCGACGTTCAGACATTTTCGGAATATGGATGCGAATAACATTTACGCGATGAAAAAGATCTTCTCGGAAATCGCCGTCTTTTACCAACTTTTCTAAATTTTGGTGTGTCGCAGCGATGATCCGTACATCAACTTTAATCGGCGTTGTTCCACCTACCCGATAAAATTCATTTTCTTGCAGCACGCGCAGCAAACGAGTTTGCGCTTCTAACGGCATATCGCCGATTTCATCAAGAAATAGCGTGCCGCCATTAGACTGCTCAAAGCGGCCAATGCGCTGTGCGTTCGCACCGGTAAAACTACCTTTCTCATGACCAAACAATTCCGACTCAATCAGATCTTTTGGAATCGCTGCCATATTTAACGCCACGAATGGCTTTTCTTTACGCACAGAATGACGATGCAATGCACGCGCCACCAACTCCTTACCGGTACCCGACTGACCGTTAATCAACACCGTCACATTGGAGTGAGAAAGACGTCCAATCGCGCGAAACACTTCCTGCATAGCCGGCGCTTCACCAATAATCTCCGTCGGCAACTCATCCGGCGTATCAATCGGGCCGCCTTCTTGCTCGGCACGATGACGCAGCGCACGCTTAACTAATGCAATTGCCTCATCGACATCAAATGGCTTCGGCAAATACTCAAAAGCACCGCCCTGATACGAGGCTACGGCCGAGTCCAAATCCGAGTGGGCTGTCATAATAATAACCGGTAGCTCTGGATACTTTTTATTCAAGATGCGCAACATACGCAAACCGTCAGTGCCCGGCATACGCACATCTGAAATCAACACATCAGGGGGCGTAACGCCATCTTCCAGTTGATTCAGTGCCTCATCCGCATCCTCATAGCAATGCGCCGTAAATCCTTCCTGACTGAGGGCTTTTTCCAGCACCCAGCGAATTGAACGGTCATCATCGATGACCCAGATATTGGCGCTCATAATTAGTGACTCTCTCCGTCGGATGGCGATGCAGGCTCCATCGGTAACAACAAACTAAAAACTGTTTTTCCAGGGACGCTTTCGCATTCGATCAACCCTCGGTGCTGGCTAATAATGGCTTGCGCGATGGACAAGCCTAGACCTGAACCATTCGCTCGCCCGCTCACCATTGGATAAAACAACGTTTCTTTTAACTCCTCAGGTATTCCCGGGCCGTTATCTTCAATATCAATACGCGCCACTAAACGGTGTCGGTGCATACCAATAGTAAATTGCCGCAATGCGCGGGTGCGCAAGACAATACGAGGCGCTTCAACTTTTTGCTCGGTCAATGCTTGCGCGGCGTTGCGAACCAAGTTCAATAACACCTGAATAAGCTGGTCGCGATCTGCAGGTATTTCAGGCAATGACGGATCGTAATCGCGATCGATAGCCACTGCGTGATGCAGTTCCGCCAACATCAATTGGCGTACGTGCTCTAATGATTCATGGACATTTTCGTCGGTGTAATTCGGTAACTTTCTTGGCCCAAGCATTCTGTCGGCGAGATTTCTCAGGCGGTCCGCCTCATGAATAATCACCTTTGTGTACTCGGCCAACTCTGGGTCAGGTAGTGCGCGCTCTAAAAGCTGTGCAGCGCCACGAATGCCTCCCAGTGGGTTTTTAATCTCATGAGCCACCCCACGCACCAGCGCGCGCGTCGCCTGCTGAGCATGAATCAACGCCTCCTCACGGGTAATGCGCAACAACCGATCCAGCGGTTGAATTTCAACCAATAACGTCGGCTCTTGGCCCGGATCATTTAACTGGCTGACGCTATAATCCACTGCCACCTCGTTGCCTGGTGAGACATGCAGTAGCGCTTCACGACGGGTAAAGGGGTGCGCCTTGCGAATGCACTTATCCAGCGCGCCGCGCACATCTTCATCGGCAAAGAAATATTCTGGCAGCGCCTGCCCTACGCATCGACTTGCGCTGGTGGCGAGCAATACCTCCGCCGCCGGATTGAGGTAACGCACCACTAAGCTGCCGTCTAGCAACAGCACCGCAGTGCGCAAATTATCAAGTAATCGCTGATGCAGCGATTTTTCTGAAACGAGAGTCATGCCCATGTCCGGTCAAAAGCAATTTTCAGGCCACAAACAGCCTCGATATTGGGCATCGAGACCGTTGCGACAGGGCTAAAATGGGCAATTATAGGTCGGTGCCCATATACGGGCACCATTTTGGTGCACCTTTCGATCGCTAGTTGCTTAATCGGGGCTTTAACGGTTTTTTGGCTTGGGCCTGGGTTTAGAGAACTGAGGGTTCGTCAGCTGGCTAACCCTGTGCACAAAAATGGTGACCGCCTTAGACTCCGCAAGCACTTCACCCTTGTCGTCGACTACCCTCGCCACGAGCCGATGCTCACCACGCTCAGGAAACTCAAGCACGTATTTGCCACTAGCATCGGCCAGCAAGGCGCCATTATCCGTTACCTCTAAGCTATAACCTTGCTCCAGCGCGGGTGACACAGACACGGCAACCGGCACCGGTTTCGGATCATTATGATAGTGCTTATCATTCTCCGGCGACGAAATTGAAACCTTATAGTCCTTCTTTTCCGGCTCTTCTGGCACCACAAAGGTCGAGGGTCTTGTCGGCGTAATTCGGACACTATTGGACGGCTTTAGCTCAATCTCCTCAGCTCCATCGACAGAGTCACTCGAAAAACTCGGCACCCCATCTTTGCCAACGGACTTATAGATGCGCAGAGGCTCCTGCGAAACGACACTCTCCGAACTGGCGTTATCCGCACCGGTCTCTACAACAGAGTCCATATGATCGTCTGCCGCAGCGCTTCCGGCTAGAAATACACAACACAACGCCATAATCCGCAATACCATCTTCATAGCCTGCTCTCCCATAGTCCTGACCCATTCTTGCTCTTATTGTCACCCTTGTTTAAGACAAAAAAAAGGCCGCTTTTCAGCGGCCTTTTCCTGCTAAACACCAAGCGCTTTTACCGCGCCGAAGCGTTTAAACAGAGTAGTACATATCGAACTCAACTGGATGCGGAGTCATGTGCAAGCGCTCAACTTCTGCACGCTTGAGACTAATGTACGCATCGAGCATATCCTTAGTGAACACGTCGCCTTCAAGCAAGAAAGCATGATCTGCTTCCAAGTCATCCAGTGCCATGGTCAGTGTATGCGCCACAGTTGGAACCGACGCTGCCTCTTCTGCTGGCAGGTCATACAAGTCTTTATCCATCGCTTCGCCGGGGTGAATCTTGTTTTTGATACCGTCTAGGCCAGCCATCAACAATGCCGCGAAGCATAGGTAAGGGTTTGCCGCTGGATCAGGGAAACGCGTTTCAATACGGCGCGCTTTCGGGCTAGAAACCCATGGAATCCGGATAGATGCAGAACGGTTACGGGCAGAGTACGCCAGCATAACAGGTGCTTCATAACCAGGAACCAAACGCTTGTAAGAGTTGGTAGATGGATTGGTTAACGCGTTCAAGGCGCGAGCGTGCTTGATGATACCGCCAATGTAGAACAGTGCCATTTCAGACAAGCCGCCGTACTCATCACCCGCAAACAGGTTCTTGCCGTCTTTGCTCAGCGACTGGTGAACGTGCATGCCAGAACCGTTATCACCGATCAAAGGCTTCGGCATAAAGGTAGAAGTTTTGCCATACGCATGGGCAACGTTATGTACGCAGTACTTCAGGATCTGAACTTCGTCAGCCTTCTTCACCAGCGTATTTGCGCCAACACCGATTTCGCACTGACCCGCTGTACCCACTTCGTGGTGGTGCACTTCGATCACTAGGCCCATCTGCTCCATCGCGTCACACATAGCAGCACGCAGATCGTGCAGGCTATCGACTGGTGGTACTGGGAAGTAACCGCCTTTAACGCCTGGACGGTGCCCGGTGTTATTACGCTCGAAGTCGTCGCCAGAAACCCACGCCGCTTCTTCAGAATAGATTTCGTACATCGCGCCCTGCATGTCTGATTTCCATTTTACGGAATCAAACACAAAGAACTCTGGCTCTGGGCCAAACAAGGCACTATCCGCGATACCGGTAGACTTCAGGTATGCCTCTGCACGTGCACCGATGGAGCGTGGGTCACGGTCATAGCCCTGCATAGTGGTAGGCTCGACGATGTTACAACGAACGATAATCGTCGATGCATCGGTAAACGGGTCGATAACCGAAGCTTCATCATCTGGAAGCAGAATCATGTCTGATTCGTTAATACCCTTCCAACCAGCGATAGAAGAACCGTCGAACATTTTGCCTTCGGCAAAGAAATCGTCGTCCACTTCTGTAGCTGGAATGCTGACGTGCTGCTCCTTACCGTGGCTATCGGTGAAGCGCAGGTCAACCCATTTGACATCGTTATCTTTGATCAGCTTGAGAGTCTTGCCAGCCATTGTGTTGCGTCCTCCCGGGAACAGCATGAATGTTAATTCGATCAGAATTGCCTGACCGAGGTTGCCCCAGCGAAGCAGCAATTTGCGTGCCACGCACTTTCAGAGATGCACCACACTGGGTAACTGCCTTAAACAAAGGCGCCAACGGCACCTTTTTTGAAACTCAATCTCGGCTCGCCTGGGCCAAAATGATGCGCCTATCGAGACGATCGCACCATATTGGTGCGCTTGCAGCGATAACCTATAGCGGCCACAACAACGCCATAACCCCAAAGGGACGCATATCATCCACGTCCCGCGAGTCGGATACAACTAGCGCTGACTAAGATTTTGCTCTATCGACGCTTATTAATGGCTTTTTGATGATCTAACCGTGCTGCACACGTATTAACACGTAAATTTCATTACCTCGGCGACCACTATCGACCACCTCATGGCCATTCACACGGCACCACGCGGGGATATCGTGAAGCACACCAGGGTCAGTGCAGAGCACTTCCAATTCCGTTCCCGTCAGCAACTCGGCAATGCGATTTTGCGTCTTGATTACCGGCATCGGGCACAACAACCGCCGCGCATCGAGATGCTGACGCTCGCTCATGCCTCACCCACATGCCACGCCGGCAAGATCGCCGAGGCCGCCAGCGGTGCTACCGTCACCTGACGGCAAACACCGTCTGGGCTGCGGATTTCAAGCGTCACTTCACTGTCGTTACGACCTTGGGTATAACGCGCCACGATAGCGGCCGCCAGCTCCTCATCCTCAAGCCCCTCAAGCGGTCCATCGATGAGCGCCAACGGGCCGTTGTGGCTAACGGAATGGATACTGGTAAATTGGTAGCGATAACCTTCGAGGAAGTTATTCTCACCATGCTCACGACTGACAATCAGCTTGAAGTGCGGACGTGGGCGTAAATGACGACCGACCTTGAGCAGCATGATGTCGTCCATCTCGTAATCGCGTTTATCGCGCGCCTGCCACAAATCCACCAGCTTTTTCGAATAGGTTTCGTTGGTCAAAAAGCAACATCCGCCAGCGGGCTGAGCATAATCGTCCAAGCCAAAATGTTCTGCTAACGCCATCTGCGGTTTGCGATTGCGGCCATGAAAACCGTGCAAACGGCTACGATCGACCCAACCTTCACGCTCCGGCAAGGTTTCTGGCAAGTTATGCGCGCACAACGGCCGCAACAAGCGATCCTCTGCCCCAGACTCGCGGGCAATCATCGGCAACGTTTCTTTGCGCTGCGATTTCGGCCGCTGACCAACCACCTCACCCGTAATAACAAAATCAAAACCCTTGTCTGCTGCCAGCTCACGAGCCTTGTTCAGCATCAAGTTGGCCTTACCAACCATAAAAATTTTGCAGTCCAGGCAGGGGTTCATGTGCGCGCCATACCCATGCTTGGGGTTGAGCACGACATCCTTATATTCTTCTGAGATATCAATGATGTGCAGCTTAATGCCAAGGCGCTCAGCCACCCAAAGCGCGTTGTTGCGCTTATCGCGGTCCTTGTCCTTTTCACGGATAGCGTGCGTATGTCCCTCAACGCAAAAACCAGTGTAAAAATTGACCCCTTCAACCTCGATACCCTGATCCTGCATCACCTTAACGGCGAGCATAGAATCAAGACCACCGGAAACCAGAGCAATTGCCCTGCGGGGAACTGTTTGCGTTGCACCAGACATGAGAGTGGACCACTAGCTGAGATGAGGAAATCGGGCGCGCAGTATAGCAACCTGCCGTGCTTCCCGCACCTTTCGAGCTATCCCTTTGAGCCCTGCCAGCGGAAAGGTCGCGGCGTTAGAGTGTCACCAAGGCCGCCCTCCACGTCAAAGCACTCACTCCTGGAAGCCCCTATTTCCGATAAAATGCTGACATATCATTGAGCACATCAGCCATCTTCGGTTGCAACAACGCCATCACCGCACTCTCGTCATCAACCGGCATGTCGTCCGCTGTCGACACGGCCATTTCAAAAACACCGCCGGCTGCCAGCGGCATGGCCACCTTATAGTCAGAGCCGACATAGCCAAGCGCATCCCAACTGGCCACCAACCGATATCGATTAGGAATGGGGTCCAATAAATTAACACCCGTCGAATAATCAGAAGCCGGATTCACCACACCTAGCAACGACATGACGGTCGGCGCCAAATCCACATGACTCGTTGGCGCATCAATGACCGCAGGCGAAACGCCGGGAGCAAACAAAACAAGCGGCGTATTAATTTGTTCATTATGGAATTCAGAATTGTGCCCCCAGCGGCCGCGTTCCATAAACTCCTCGCCGTGATCACCGGTAATCACAATCAATGTGGAATCTAACAATCCCTGCTGTTCGAGGGAGGTAATAACACGGCCAATCTGGCCATCAAGATGGTTTGCTGCATTGATATATCGATTGAATATCTTGTCGATATTTTCCTCAATATCGACCGTCGCATAATTGAAGTCTGCTAAGAAATCCTTACGGATCTCGTTTTCTGGTGGAAAGTAGTAACGCGCATGAGCCGACTCAAAAAACATAAACGACATGAACGGTTTGTTCCGATCAGCCCCTTCAATAAACTCAATCATCCGGCCCGCGTTGCGCCGATCACGTTCCCAGCCCACACCCGCATCATCTGCATGCAAGAACTCCTGCGGCATGCCGGCCCATACCGTCTTATCAAACTCCGGGTAGGTAAACTTAGCGCTAGTGTAAATACCGAATTGATAATCGCGCTGCTGCAACATGTCGATCAACACCGGGGAGCGGCGCTCGTCCATAAACGAAAACCAATAACTGCCGGGCAAACCATAGAACATCGAGAACACCCCCATACGGGTGCCGTTGCCGCCGCTAATATGGTTGGTAAAACGCCGCCCTCTCTCAGCGAATCGCCACAAATTCGGCATAATCTCTGGCGTCAACATATCCGCCCGCAATGACTCGCACGCGATCCAAACAATATTCCAAGGACGCGCGCCGTCGGCTAACAATAACGGCGCCTTCGGGTAGTTAAGCTTGCCGCCTTCAACCGTCGACAACGAAACATTACGCCCAGGCTTCAAGCCTATCTTCTTGGCGAAACCACGAAATGTGGTCGGAATATAGAAAGGTACATGCTGAGCCGCCAACAACACCGGTCGATAGGCCGTGTAATGACTCACACCGTATGCGCCACGCTCGGCAACCATAACCAAAAACAATGCCAACACCGCCCAGCGTGCACGCGGCAACCACTGCAACGTGCCGCGTTGCAGTGACATGCGCGCCAGCCAAAACAGCCCCGCTTGGAGTGCAACGAGCGCTACCGCGATGACGGCCACCGCAATCTCTGTACCGTCACTGCCACCCATGGACTCAATGCCTCCGGGCGTGGTCAGTAGGTTCCAGACAAAGCCATTAAGATGGAAGCCATACAAATGGTAAATAAAGCCATCGAGGTACAACAAAAACAGCGTCGCCGCACTGAGCAAGCACGCCAACAGGAAGGCCGGCATTCGTCCACCGGGGAGAATCAATACAAGACGCGACAACAACCAAGCCGGAGCCAGATAAATGAACGCATAACCCGCCGCCGCCAGCAATAAAAACGAAAACGCCACAAACGGCTTATCGCCCCGCGCCACGAAAAGAATTACGCCGAAAAGAATCCAAAAGTTAAACAAGAAAAAACGGCGTAACACCGCTGAGTTCGATGACGTATCACCCATACAACCACCCCCGACCAGAACGCCACGGCATAACACGACGCCTAACACCGAGCTCTCATGAACCGGCATAATACAAATCGTTTCGTAAGCAAAGTGTTAGTACTTGTAGCAGCTCTCATTGTTATTTTTGATCGCGACTCTCACAACCACTCTCGTCACGACGACTTAAAGCTCAACACCAACGCGAAATTATTGAGCTGTGACGGCAAAGCGTTGCTTGCACCAGGCCACGCGCTTGCGTGGCGTAATACCCCAGATTCGTTGCGACGCTATCTTGCCAAGTTCGACCTCGACATCACGGCAACGCCCCATCAACCCCGCATCATTGGCAATCTGAATATTCAAACCGGGCCGCGCGTTGAGCTCAAGAATCATCGGCCCTTGCGCCTCATCAAGCACCAAATCGACGCCCAAATAGCCCAGCCCTGTCAGTTCATAACAAGTGCTCGCCATCTGCATAAATTCATCCCAGTACGGCAGCTGTACGCCTGAAACAGGGTTCGCCGTATCGGGGTGTCGTTGAATCTTCAGGTTATGCCATGTGCCACCGACGGTAATGCCCGTCGCCAAATCAACACCAACGCCAATAGCGCCTTGATGCAAATTTGCTTTACCGTGGCTTTGTCGAGTCGGCAATCGCAACATCGCCATCACCGGATAGCCGCGTAAAACAATAATGCGAATGTCTGGCACGCCTTCAAAGCTAATCGCAGAGAAAACGGGGTCCGGCTTGACCCGATACTCAATAATGGCGCAATCGCGGTGGCCGCCAAGCGAGTAAATTCCAGACAAAATACTCGATATATGAAACTCAAGATCGTCCAAAGAAAGAAGCTTGCCGCCACTGGTGCGGTACAACCCCTCAAAGCGATCATTGATCACCAAAACACCATCGCCGCCTGCACCCTGCGCCGGCTTAATGACAAAGTCCGCGTGCGGCCGCAACATCGCGCCAAGATCCTTGATGCCTTGTTCGGTACTAACAACGCCATACAGTTCCGGCACACGCATGCCCGAAGCCATGGCCCGCTCTTTGGTAATTAATTTGTCGTCGACAAGTGGGTAAAGGTGCCGCGCATTATACTTAAGCACCAAATCCCCGTTGCGCTGATTAATGCCCAGCACACCACGAGAACGCAACGCCAGCCATGTTTTTAGGCCAAGCATTACTGGTCCTTCCCGGATGGCAACAGTGCTTTAAAGCGTCGCAATTCTGTCAAGCGATAGCCGCGATAATGGCCTAGCAACAGCATCACGCTCACTAACACCAACAAGATGCCCGGGAAGGTAAAGAATAAATACACCAACTCAGGAGGCGTCATTAACAAATGCGCAAGCGTTGCCGCAATCAATGTGCCTAACGCCACTTTAATCGAATGCGTACCGCCACGCTCTTCCCAGACTACTGACAAACGCTCGATCACCATGGTCAAAATAACCATAGGGAATAGCGCCACTGAAACGCCTCGCTCCAAACCCAACTTATGCGTTAACACGCTAATGACGGTAATCAGTATCACCACAAATGTGAGAACAACCGACAAACGTGGCAACAACTGCAGGCGCAGATGCTCAAGATAGGAACGCAACGACAAACCAAGCGCCGTCACGACAGTGAATAGCACAATCCCCCAAATAATGTCGGTTTGTCGAAAGGCTAACGCCACCAACACCGGAGTAAAAGTGCCCAACGTTTCCAAGCCAATTAGGTTACGTAAAAATAAAATTAATAAAACGCCAAACGGCAACATAATAAGAATGCGGAAGGTCTGTTGAGCCTCCAACGGCAAGTCGTATAACGACAATGTCCAGAAGGAACGATCCTGTAGCGGCTGCACTGACTGCGCCAATTGAATCGCACTCATTTCATTTTTACTGACGCTAAAGCTCACCTGTAAACGACGGCCGCCTTCCAGCTTGGCCAATGGCTTGTCGCCCGACCACCAAACCAATCGATCGCTCGGCAAACCTTCAGCGCCATCATCCGGATTAAAATACAGCCAGCTTTTACCATTATAGCTGCGCAGCCATAACTCTGGCTCTTGCGCTTGCTGCAAGCCAAGGCGCACCGTGTGAACCGGCTCAGCAGGAATGTGTGCAGCGGCTAAAAGCAAATCAACAACACGTGCCCGACTTTCTATCGAGTAGTCGCCGCGCAACAACAACTGTGCATTATCGTTAGTGCTGTTATTGACGCGATTAATCGTTTCGCTAATAAAGGTCTCAACATCCGCCGACTGCTCGCGGATCGGCGCCAGCAATGCCTCTGCAGCAAGGCCTTCCGCGCCAGTCAGCGGCTCCGACTTTCTAAATTGCGGTCCCGGCGGCGCCTTCTCTTCTGTCATGGAAAAACGACGCGTTAGCACCAGCCGATAATACAAAACTTGATGGCCGTCCGCGCGACGCGTTGACCACGTCACCTGACGATTATCACCAAGCTTATTAACGTTTACACCGTAATTATTCGAGACAAAGCTTTCGTTCAACGTGACAAAATCAGCGCTCGGCGGGACAAACATTTGCGCTTTAACCGGAAAACCTTTGCGCGCATCAAACTCTACCCGCGCATCAACAATCCAGACCGGATCCGTCTCTGATTCCGTTAACGGAATATCGCGCACCATGACTTGCCAAACAACACTCCCCGCGCCAAGCGCGAACAGGACAAGCGCCAGCAAAGTGGCGTGCAATTGCACAGATCGCATTAATTATTTTTCCTTTTCGGATTCGCTTGTTTGTCCAGGCGCTATCGCCGTTTCGGCACCTGCGCAAACCGGCGCCCCCATCGCTCCAGCGGCATTAACATCAACCAGTGCCGCCAAGGCCCTTAAACCGTCCTGACCCACCAACATAGGCTGGCTGAAGCGGCGACGATCAGCAAGGTTCACATTGAGCAAAGCTTTGCGGTCGCCAATACACAGCACCAACTCAACCACTGCTCGGCGAGCATAATCCTTATCTTCACCTTTATCGAAGTCTGACGCACGGCGGCGGATACGCACATTATGCGAAAGTGGTAATTCAAACTCAGTATCTGGCAAACCCTCTACGGCTAGCTTAAAACGCACCCACTTTTCATTCTCGCGCTTAAACCGCTCAATATGAGTAGCACTTAACGACGCACTTTCCGCGCCGGTATCAATCTTAGCCGGTAAATGAATGCCCAAAGCCGGCACATATACCTCCTCCGTCAATCCATAGATCACATGCGATCGGGCCCGCCCATCCTCCGAAGACGTTTCGGCAGCCTGATCGGATGCAGAGACAGCCAATGCTGGGGCCACCAGCCCAATGAACAGCAGCAAAACGGAACGGCAAAAACGCTCCCGTCGAAAAGCTAAAAACCAGAACTTGGATTCAACAACAAACATAACACCTCTACCAGCCAACACATCGAGGCCGATTTGGACAGAGAACACGATAAAAGGTTTAGGTCGAAATGCAGTACAAGCCCGCAAAGTTCAAATCATTGAACCCCGCCTCATGCCAGACGTTTTGTTCTTGCACTTTTTAGAGCGCCAGTTTATTGCAGATCTGTGACCAGCACACCTGTCCCAACTCCATTAACAGAAAATATCTTCGCTCTTAGCCCAGCAGCCCCATTCTTGTTAGACCAAAATATCACCAATTGACCGGCTATCTAACTCTCAAAAACGACGGCAACCAACCGGATCAGATCCGTCCAGCGCCCCAAAGTACGTGCCTTCGAGGGCGTCTAGACGAGCGTAAAATGCCCCCCCACTATAATAAGAACGGGCATTGCGCTGATACAGTCGGCATTTATGGGCCCGTTAGACAGCTGTTTACATCGCAGCAGTAGGGATTTCGACACTATTTCAGCTATACTGCGCGCCCTTTGCCCGCCACCCGGTACATTTTTGTGATTGAACGTCTACGCAACATCGCCATTATCGCCCACGTCGACCACGGTAAAACCACCCTCGTTGACCGCCTGCTACAGCAGTCCGGCACCCTCGGCGATCGCGCCGGCAACATCGAACGGGTGATGGATTCCAACGACCAGGAAAAAGAACGCGGCATTACCATTCTCGCGAAAAACACCGCGCTGAAATGGAATGACTACAACATCAACATCGTTGACACCCCTGGACACGCCGACTTTGGTGGCGAAGTCGAGCGCGTTCTGTCCATGGTGGATTGCGTATTACTGCTGGTCGATGCCGTTGACGGGCCTATGCCGCAAACCCGCTTCGTGACACAAAAAGCATTCGAACAAGGCCTTAACCCCATCGTCGTGATCAACAAGGTCGACCGTCCAGGCGCGCGCCCTGATTGGGTAATGGATCAGGTCTTTGATTTGTTCGATCGCCTTGGTGCAACCGATGAGCAGCTCGACTTCCCAGTTGTTTACGCTTCCGCACTAAACGGCATTGCCGGTCTAGACGTAGCCGATATGGCTGAAGACATGACCCCACTGTTCCAAACGATTGTCGATAAAGTGAAGTCGCCTGATGTCGACATGGAAGGCCCGTTCCAAATGCAGGTGTCGTCCCTCGACTACAACTCATACCTCGGCATGATCGGCATTGGCCGCATTAAGCGCGGCAAAGTTAAAGCCAACGCCCAAGTAAAAGTCATCGACGTCGCCGGAAAAGTACGTAGCGGTCGCCTACTCAAAATTATGGGCCACCACGGCCTAGAGCGCGTTGATGTGCCCGAAGCGTCTGCAGGCGATATCGTTTGCATCACCGGTCTCGACCCGCTGGATATTTCTGACACCATTTGCGATCCAAACCACGTCGAAGCGCTGCCACCACTGAGCATCGACGAGCCAACCGTGAGCATGACCTTCCAGGTCAACACCTCGCCGTTTGCGGGCAAGGAAGGCAAGTACGTCACTAGCCGTAACATTCGCGATCGTCTGTACGAAGAGCTTAAGCACAACGTAGCTCTGCGCGTCGAAGACACCGAGAGCCCAGATCGCTTACGCGTCTCTGGCCGTGGTGAACTTCACCTTTCGGTATTGATCGAAACCATGCGTCGCGAAAACTTCGAACTCGCGGTCGGTCGTCCTGAAGTTATTATTAAGGAAGTTGACGGCGTCAAGCAGGAACCGTACGAGCAGCTCGTGCTGGATGTTGAAGAGCAGCACCAAGGCCCAGTCATGGAACAGCTCGGCATGCGCCGTGGTGTGATGCAAAACATGGAGCCAGACGGCAAAGGGCGCGTTCGCCTTGAGTATCTTTCTCCGTCACGCGGCATGATCGGCTTCCGCTCGCTATTTATGACCCTGACGTCCGGTAGCGGCATCGCCAACAGCACCTTCTCCCATTACGGTGAGTTCCGCGACGGCAACTTTGCCGAACGTAACAACGGCGTACTGGTATCGAACATTACCGGCAAGGTTTTAGCCTTTGCGCTATTCACCCTGCAAGAACGCGGCCGTTTGTTTATCGATCCAAACGTTGAAGTCTATGAAGGCCAGCTAATCGGTATTCACGCGCGCGAAAATGATCTTGTCGTTAACCCTACCAAGGGCAAGCAACTGAACAACATTCGTGCCGCAGGTAACGACGAAAACATCGTCTTGACCCCGCCGATTCGCATGTCACTCGAACAAGCTCTCGACTTCATCGAAGACGACGAGCTAGTGGAAGTCACGCCACTCAGCATCCGTATTCGCAAGAAGTTCCTCACCGAATCGGAGCGCAAACGCGCCAGCCGCTAAGCGCACGTTGCTAAAAGAAGTCATAAAAAGCCCGGCTTAAACCCCGGGCTTTTTATTGTCCATTAGATCCACCTGCCTCTTTTGCTTCAGCCGCCCTAGGCACCTTTTCGTACTACCTTCTAAGCACTTGTCACGTTCGCGAGATCTTTCTGTGATAGCACCATCTACGATATCGGCCTACCGTCAATATGCCGAAAATAAATCCCTCTTCTACTCCGTTAGACCCATAGCCAAACGTCACTTTATCGATAGAATAACGCCAAGATGGGCATGCCTGTATAACAGCATTTTAAACGCCATACGTTATTCTCAGAACACCCCCAGCGCGACGGGGACCATGCAGCCATAGGAGGGCAGCATGACGCAGTGGATTCCCGTATTGAAAGGCCTCGCCACCTATATCCCCGGCCTCTACACAGTGATGGCGCGGCGCAAAATCGTCCGCTCCGGCGACGCAGCCTACTACTATGAACTCTGGATCAAGCACCTCAGTTTATTGTGGGCAAGCGGCATGCGCTCAATGCCCAAAAGCATGGCGGAGTTCGGCCCCGGCCAGTCACTCGGATTAGGCATTGCCGCGCTACTCTCCGGCGTCGGCCATTACTACGCTCTCGACGTCGTATTATTCGAATCACCGGATAAAAGCTTGGCCATGCTCGACGCTATGATTGCCATGTTTCATCGCCGCGCGGGAATATCACGCCCCCATACACCGAGCTTCGATCAATACCTCGATGCAAATCGCTTCCCAAGTCATATCCTCACAGATGAACGACTGGCCGAGTCGTTAGCGCCCGAACGTATCGCACTTATTCGTGCTGCGCTGATGCAACGCGCCGATAAACACAGTACCGTATCAGTCCAATATATCGCTCCGTGGCACGACAACGATGCCCTCCCGAACAACAGCATCGACGTGATTATTTCGCACACCGTCATGGAATATGTCGTCGATCTTGATGACATTTATAAAACCTGCTCAGGCTGGCTCAATGTAAATGGGTGGATGTCCCACCAAATTGATTTTTCATCCCATGACATTACGCACGCATGGAACGGCACTTGGGCTTACTCCAATTCCGCATGGAAAATGGTCACCGGTAAAAGGCCATACTTTCTCAATCGGCAGCCGTGCTCACAACACATCAGTGTCATCAACCAATCCGGTTTCGACATCCGCTGCGCCATCCAAAACAAGCGCACGGACGGCCTATCGCGGCACCAGCTTAACCGAGCCTGGCAAAGCCTTTCCGACGACGACATCCAGTGCGCAGGACTCTTTGTGCAGGCTCAAAAACGCGCAGACGCAACTCTCAACTACTAGTATCAAGCCCGAAACTCCCTCGGGAGTGGCACGTGCGCACTGATCCATAAACGCGCTACACTGGAAGCGCATTTAAGGAAGCTCAAGCCCCTTAAACCCACGCTTCGCACTGGAGATTACGTTATGGATATTACCGGACTGATTATCTTTCTCGCCATCGGCGCAGTATCAGGTTGGCTCGCCGGAACACTCATGAAAGGCGGCGGTTTCGGCCTGCTTGGCAATATCGTGGTCGGCATTATTGGCGCGGTAGTGGGCGGTTTTGTATTTGGTTTTCTCGGCATAAAAGCGGGCGGACTGATTGGCTCAATTATTACCGCCACCGTAGGCGCAGCTTTACTGCTGTTTATCGTGCGCCTTATTAAGAAGGCTTAGCAACGCCATATCTTCGGCCATAAAAAAGGCCCCTACCAAGGGGCCTTTTTCTTCTATTATTCAGCACGACATTCAATCTACGCACTAAGACCCAACAATTTCGGTCTCAACAACATAACCGTTTTGGCCATTTTTCTTGGCCCTGTATAGCGCATCACCCGCGCTGCTGAGCAGCTTATCTAACGGAGAAGATATCGGCGCATCCGCATAAATAGCACCTACCGACAAGGTTGCAAGACGTGAAGTCGTCCCAGGATGGGGCTCTCCTAACGCGATAGCAGAAGCAACTATTTCCGCGCAAATTTCCTCCACCCTTTCCCGCTTAACGCCATAAAGAAACAAGGTGAATTCATCGCCACCAAAGCGCGCCAAGAAATCACTCGGCCGGCGACAGTAAGTGCCCAGCATTCTCGCAAATTTCTGCAATAAAGCATCGCCCAGCAAATGCCCCTGCTGATCATTAAAAACTTTAAAGTGATCAACATCGACCATCACAAGAGCGACCGCACAACCATCCCGAGAGGCCTGCTTAACCCCCCTCTCAGCCTGCCCCATCAAATAACGCCGATTAAAAACCCCCGTCAACGAGTCATTAATTGAGTCGTTATACAGTTGTCGTAATAAACGGAAATTACTGCGCAAAATATTCTGACACGTCTGATTCACCAACAGACAAAGCAAAGCCACTAGAAGTAAAATAGTACTGTCGAAAACGGGACCATTAATCGTTTTATTGACCGTAAGTGACGCGGCGAAGTGAATCACGAGAATAGCGGCGGTAACAGCCCCCGCGGCTACTACTGGCAGGCCCGTAAAAAGACAGCCAAACATAAGAATCAATACCAAGCCCATCTGTGAAAATTCAATATCCTGATAATCAGCCATCACAAAAATAACGCTGTGTAATACGCCAGCAGATAAAAAGACCAGCAGCATAAGGCCTATATATACACGAATATTTTTCGGTACCTTTCCCCAAGAGAGATTGATCGCAAAAACCAACGGTAAAATTACAAAAATAACTCGTAATGGAACGGTATACTGATAAACCTCGAGTGGATAACGAATGTAATCCATCACGCCAAACAACGCATACATGAGTGCGGCAATAATCAGAGCACCTTGACGCAGCCCCTGAAGCTGGGAACCCAGAAATGCCCCGAACGAAAGTCCCGTGACACTTTCTGCTTCAATTTTCGATATCCCAAGCTTCATTGCACCTTACTCTCTTTATACTCCATGCCTGACGAGCCTGAATCCTTCGGCCCCACACGATACTATTCTCGCCACTCAAATCCCGTGAGCGTACAATTTTCGTTATCCCAATCTAAAGGATTCGAGCTCACGCCACCAGACGCAACAGCCTACCTCTACGAGCACTTACTATTTTTAGTGGAGCAGTGCGCGTCTTTCATACCAACCCCAGTACCAATTCCAGCGCCAACCCGCCCCAACCACACTTCAAACAAACCGCTCGCATGTGTGGCTCGGCCGGGCTGGCCTAATTACTTAGCCGATACCGGCCGCCCAAAGCACCGATATAGCGCCGGCAGCACTACCAAGGTTAGAAGTGTGGCCGAGATAATGCCGCCAATCACAACGGTTGCCAGTGGTCGCTGCACCTCGGTGCCGATACCCGTATTAAATGCCATCGGCACAAACCCCAATCCCGCCACCAAGGCCGTCATTAATACCGGGCGTAAGCGGCGCAACGCGCCAGTACGAATGGCGTCATCCAATGCAAAGCCTTCTTCTAGCAACGTCCTGATATAAGACACCATAACGATACCGTTCAGCACAGCGATACCTGACAGCGCAATAAAGCCAACGCCAGCTGAAATCGACAAGGGAATGTCACGCAACCAAAGCGCGAGTACGCCACCGGTTAGCGCTAACGGAATAGCACTGAAGATAATCAACGCATCACGAGCACTCGAAAAAGTGCCATAGAGCAACGCAAAAATAAGCGCCAACGCAAGCGGCACCACAATCATCAAGCGCCGACTAGCAGACTGAAGCCGTTCAAACGAACCCCCGTAATCCACCCAGTAGCCCGGCGGAATATTAATCTCCTCACGTACCCGTTGCTGCAACTCGGTCACAAACGACCCCAAGTCACGACCGCGCACATTGGCACTCACGACGGCATTGCGCTTGCTGTTTTCGCGATTAATTTGATTCGGTCCCGGCGCCAATTCAAGCGTTGCCACTTCGCCCAGCGGGATATAGTTCACATCACCGTCCATAGGTAACGGAATCGGTAGTAAGCGCAGACTCTCAATATCTTTTGCGGTTTGCGCGGGCATTCGCACCCGCAACGGGAAGCGCTTGTCGCCCTCGAAGACCAGACCCACATCATCGCCACCGACGGCTGCGCGCACGGTTTCCTGCACGGTAACCATATCCAAACCCAAGCGCCCTAACATTTCTCGATCGGGCGTAATCGTTAACACTGGCAAACCACTCAACTGTTCAAGGCGCGCATCCGCTGCGCCGCCAATCTTGCCCATCACCGCTTCTGCCTGTGCACCCAGGTCGGCGAGCACATCCATGTCATCACCATAAAAACGTACCGCGACATCTGCACGCACCCCAGCGATCAACTCGTTAAAGCGCATTTGTATCGGCTGGGTAAACTCGTAATTATTGCCAGGAATTTGCTTGAGCGCGCTCTCCATCTGCTCTACCAGCACCTGCTTTTCCATCCCGGGATCTGGCCATTGCTGCCGTGGTTTTAAAATAATGAAGGTATCGGCCACATTGGGCGGCATTGGGTCCGTGGCCACTTCCGCCGTACCTAATTTAGCAAACACATTCTCAACTTGCGGAAACTCCAATAAACGCAATTCAAGTGCTCTCTGCATTGCTACAGCCTGCGTTAAGCTGGTGCCAGGAATACGTAAAGCATGTAGCGCAATATCACCCTCATCCAAATTCGGAATGAACTCCGAGCCCATCTTCGCAGCGAGCCCCGTCGCACCGACAACCAATAAAGCCGCCGAAACGATCACCCAGCGCGTATGACCAAGCGCCCAATCCATAACCGGCGCATAGCTATCACGTGCACGCCGCATCACCACATTATCTTGATGCGACACTTCACCCCGAATAAAAATCGCCACGGCGGCCGGCACAAACGTTACGGAAAAAATCAATGCACCAGCAAGCGCCGCCACCACGGTAAACGCCATCGGATGAAACATTTTTCCTTCAACCCCTGTCAGCGCAAAAATCGGCAGGTAAACCACCATAATAATGAGCACGCCAAAGACACTCGGCCTAAACACCTCACGGGTTGCGGCGATCACTGCGGCAAGACGTTCTTTAAGACTTAACAGCCCGCCTTTTTGCTTTTGCGCCAACGCCAAACCCGCCAAGCTGTTCTCAACAACAATGACGGCACCATCAACAATGAGCCCGAAGTCGATCGCCCCTAAACTCATCAAGTTGCCGCTCACTCGATTAACCGTCATCCCGGTAATGGCAAACAACATTGAAAGCGGAATGACCATTGCCGTAATCAATGCCGCACGTAAATTACCGAGCAGCGCAAACAACACAATAATCACCAACACCGCGCCTTCGAATAAGTTGCGTTCAACCGTTGCGATAGTCTTATCGACCAAACTGGTACGATCATAAACGGCCTCAGCTGTTACGCCTTCCGGCAACGAGTAGTTAACTTGCTCCAGTTTTTTAGCGACATCTCGGGATACTTGCCGACTATTTTCACCAAGCAACATCACTGCGGTGCCCAACACTACCTCTTCACCCTTACTCGTCGCCGCGCCGGTACGCGCTTCAACGCCAAAGCGAACATCCGCAACCTCGCGCACCCGCACCGCCACATCTTCGCGTATGGTAATCACGGTGTTGCGAATATCTTCTAGCGATGTCACCTGTCCCGGCGCACGTACAAGCCATTGCTCGCCTCGATGCTCAATGTAGCCAGCGCCAACGCTAATATTATTGCGCTTCAGTGCATCGATAATTTCGGCAACGCCAACATCCCACGCCAGCAGTTTTAGCGGATCAGGCGCCACTTCATATTGGCGCTGGAACCCACCGATGGTATTTACCTCCGTCACCCCTCTAACCTGAAGAAGCTGCGGCCTGATCACCCAGTCCTGCAACGTACGCAACGCCTCGGGAGACCACTCTTCCGTATTTTCAGCGCTGACGGTGTAGGTGAAAATTTCACCAAGCCCCGTGCTAATCGGCCCAAGCTCAGGTTCAATTCCAGCGGGAAGCTGCCCGCGCACACCCTGTAACCGTTCACTAATGAGCTGCCGCGCAAAATAAAGATCTGTTCCTTCATCAAATACGACCGTCACTTGCGACAAACCGTAACGTGAAATTGAGCGGGTATAGTCCAGGCTTGGCAACCCCGCCATAGCCGTTTCAATCGGAAAAGTAATGCGCTGTTCAGATTCAAGCGGCGAGTAACCTGGCGCCGAAGTATTAATCTGTACCTGAATATTGGTGATGTCCGGAACCGCATCAATCGGCAGTTTCATCGCGTTGTAGATACCGACGCCGGCAAGCACCAACGTCAACGCCATTACCAACCAGCGCCGCTTAACGGCGAAGGATGCTATTAAATCAATCATGTCGACTCTCCTAGAGTGCGGGAATTAGTGCTGATGACTGGCGCCGGATTTCAAAATATCCGCCTTTACCAGAAAACTATTTTCAGTCACATAGAAAGTGCCGGGGGCAATACCACCAAGCACTTCCACCCACTCACCGTCACTCATGCCCACGTCAATAGTGCGCGCTTCATACGCATCACCGACTTGGATAAACACGACGACGTTTCCCTGATAGTCCTGTGTCGCAGTACGTTTAACTGCAATAGGAACGTCTTTTTCACTGACGACAATGTCTGCGCGCACCAAGGTTCCTGGGCGCAGCGTAGCATCAGGATTTTCAATCAACGCGCGAATGCGCGTGCTACGGGTATGTATATCCGCACCGGGAGCGATATAACTCAGCGTGGCAATCGGTAAACGCTCGGCGGCATCGTGCAATAGCACTTGTTGCCCTAGCGCCAAACGAGAAAGATCTTTTGGAAAGGCATCTAAGTCGAGCCACAAAGTATCGATATTGGTCACTTCAATCAGTATGTCTTCATCAACCAACATTCCAACATTGACATTTCGTGCCGTGACAACGCCATCAGCTGGCGAACGAATTGAGATGCCTTGCAAGGTATCGCGCGCTTCAACTATCGCGACAACGTCACCCTTTTTAACTTTGTCGCCCTCACTCACATTCACGCGCTGAACCAATCCGGCATAACGACTACTTAACGAATAAACCTGCTCGCCATTCGCGCGTATTCGGCCATAAAGGGTAACGGATTCATGTAAGCTCGCCGCACCTACTTCTTCAACCATTAAACCTGCCGCGTGCGCGGCGCTTTCGGAGATGATCGTTCGCCCTTCATAGTTTTGAAACTGCCACCGGCTTATCTGGCTTTTATATTGTGCAGATAGTGTTACATCAAAGGAGTGCGGCGTAGAAATAACGTCATTACTTAATAAACTATCATCATCCACCCGAAAACTAATCGGCTGTTTATCGCCATCTAGGCGCGCCAATTCAACCGACAACTGAATATCCTCCGGACGTAACAGTTCATCTTGATAATATCCCCATGCTCGTATCAGAACGGAGCCAGCATCTTCCTTGAGGACAACTTCTAACGAAAATTCATCATCAGAAAGTATCTCACCACCATGCACCCCTATTGCATTTTCATGCCCAGAGCCTTCATGCCCATGATCATCAGAAGCAAATAATGTCGAAGAGGTAAAAAACGTTATAACTAAAAAGATAAAGGTCTGTAGGAATTTATTCATTGGTTTAACTCCTGTTTCATTTCCTGATCACCGGCAGCAAAGAAAGTCTGTCCAGTGAGTCGCTCAAGTTCATTGCGCTGCAGGTGAAATGTTGCCGCAAGATCAATAACGTCCTGCTCCAGAGCAAGCCGTTCTTGCTGCGCACTAATCAGTTCTAGCAAGCTATAGCGCCCAGCTTGGTAGCCTTTCTCGATGTCATGGTAGAGCTGACGCATCAGTGGCAAGGATTGTTGTTCAACGAGGAGAAGTGCTTCGCGGGTGAGTTGCAGGGAGCGGTACATTTCGTCGATAGAGGCAAGTATTTCCAGCTCGCCAGCATCTCTACTGACCTGACTTAACTGCAGCTCTGCTTGGGCACGCGCTATATTCGCGCGATTGGCTTTGGCTGAACCCAGCGGCATCGACAAGCCCAGTACCATGCTATTCCCGTTGCTGAGAAAGTCGCGGCGGGCGCCGACCGATATCGTCATGTCGCCGCGGCCGCTAGACTCAGCCAGCCGCACTTGCGCTTCACGCAGACGCGTTTGGGTAATCAGTGAACGCAGCAAGGGAGCCTGTTTTACTTGCGCTAGAACCGCGTCTCGAGTCGGCAATGCGGGTAATGGCAACAGCGCAGAGGCCGCTTTTAAATTCTCGGCGCGCCCTTCTCCCCACATCAACGCCAACCACACACTGGCACTTCGCTGTCTTACCTGCGCGTGCAGCAACGCCAACTCGGCCTGCTGCCGAGAGATAGTTAAGCGGGTAATGTCAGACTGGGGCGCCGCGCCAGCTTTAACGCGACGACGTGCCACCTCCTCAGCTTTTTCCGCTAACAAGACCGCACGTTTCGCTAAACCAACGCTTGCCTCCGCTTCCGCCAGCTCAACATAGCGACGCAACGTCTCGCCCAGAATATCCAGACGCGCTGTCTCATAAGCAAGACGTTCACCACTGGCACCCAGCACCGCGACGTCTTCGCGCATATCGCGCTTGCCCCCCAGCTCAATCATCTGGCTTAGCGCCACCGTGACTTGAGCTCCATCAACTCCACCATAAGGAGCATTGCCGCCGACGTTTTCGACTTCCATCGAGATTGCAGGCGTAGGCCGCAGCCCCGCCTGCAAGACATCGGCATCCGCCACACGAAGGCGATACGAAAACATCGCCAGGGACGGGTTTTGATCTAGCGTGTGCGCCAAGGCTTGTTCCAGCGACACAGTCACCTGCACTTCAGACGGCAACGTTGCGCCTGAGGTGGACTGCTTAGGTTCTACATTTTTCAGTACAAATTCTTTCGGTGCCGAATCAGCGCCAACTGCATTCTGTTTTGTCACAGCAAACAGACTGCCAGCTGATAGCGCGCTGACGATGGCCACGGCATACAGCGCGCGACCTACCATTGGGTATGTCATTGAGAATTCTCCACATCACAAAGAGCACAGGCATAAGCCCGACGTATTACATCAGCTCAAGAAATGTGAGTTGGAGGGGGGACGGGAGGTTGGTCAGAGAGGAGAGTTATTGAAGGCGCGGCAGCCAGCGCCCAAACAATTCCGGTATCACTTGCCGGTAAAGGCGTCGCCGAACTGACTGACAAGGGGGTATGACTGTGGCAGCCATGGTGATCTTTACAATCTAACGAGGAGGGCTGTCAGGCGTATTCGCACTGAGTTCAATCTCTACCGCATCATGTTCATGCTCGCCATGATGTAGGGATACGCTATCTTCAACATGCATCGCATGCACCGCCAACTCACCGGAAAGCACCACCGCATTGGTGAGCATAAACAGCGCCATGGTAATGGCTGCTATTTTCGATGAAAGGCGAGACAACATAAGGACAGCATCCGATTGCGAGGCGGACATAGTAGCCGCAGCGTTAGCCCAAGGTCAAAGCAGCCGCCCTAGAGCTAGCGTTCTTCTGCCCTGCGCCGCTGGCTCACCTGCCTAACCCGCTCTGCTGGAATGCGCAATTGCTGGAGCAGATAGGTTGCGAAATCCTGCGAATAGGGTTGCTGTGCAATCGCCCTTTCCATACACAACAACCACGCGTCTCGCTCACTATCACCGACATTAAAATGTTGATGTGCCCCAGGAATATTAATCGACCCGTATTTCTCCGCGTAACGGCGCGGGCCACCCAACCAAGCGCACAAAAACCGCGCGAGCTTGTCCCGAGACACCGTGAGATCTTCAGGATGCATATCCCGAATCACTTTCGCTTCCGGCAGCACATCCATCTGATCATAAAAATCATTCACTAACTGTTCGATGCCAGCAATACCGCCAGCCGCGACAAATGAAGCATCCAGCGTTCCATATACTGGCTGAAGCGTCGAACCCGTCATGTTATGTCCTCCATAAAGTGCGCTATTTCAACGACCCGGCCAAATAGCGATCTAAGATATTCGCAAACGCTTGCCGATCGGTCTGCGACAGCGGCGGCGGCCCGCCGGTCTGCACGCCGCTGGCGCGCATGGTATCCATGAAGTCTCGAATATTAAGACGCGCCCGCACATTCTCTTTATCCATTAGCTCACCACGCGGCGTCACAACGACGGCGCCTTTTTCGATAACCTCCGCCGCTAACGGAATATCTTGTGTAATCACCAAATCTGCCGCACTGACACGGGCAACAATTTCATCATCCGCAACATCAAAACCTGCGCTCACCTGTATCGCTTTTAGATACGGCCCCGGTGGCAATACCACACGCTGATTCGCAACAAACGTTGTGACCACTTGCGCACGCTGCGCTGCGCGCACCACGATGTCACGAACAGTCTTAGGGCAGGCATCTGCATCAACCCAAATAGGCATAGGCTACTCTCTCAGCATTCATCGTTAATGGCTGCACACGGAATCAGGCTAGTTTAACCACATCGCGGGGCTCTAACGTCACTCAGCCGAAAAGAAACTGCCAAACCACGGACCTCACTTAAGAAACAAACCAAGAAATAGCACAGGACAAGGCGATCCGCAGCGACACAGAATGATTTATTCTTAGCCACGCTGGTCTATACTCATAGCCATGCTACATATCGCCCTATATGAACCTGAAATTCCGCCGAATACCGGTAATATTATGCGCCTGTGCGCAAATACCGGCGCGCACCTGCACTTAATTGAACCGCTAGGTTTTACCTTGGAAGAAAAGCAGCTGCGCAGAGCGGGCCTCGATTATCGTGACTTCGCCGAAGTCTCTGCCTATCGCGATTACGCCCACTTTCTCAGCAGTATGGGCGGGCGCCGTATTTTCGCCATCACTACTAAAGGCAGAATCTGTTACGCCGATGCCGCCTTTGCCGAAGACGATGTGCTGTTGTTCGGCCCCGAAACACGCGGCCTGCCTGACACCGTCCTTGACGCTATACCAGCGCAACAATGGCTGCGCGTGCCCATGCTCAAAGACAGCCGCAGTCTCAATTTAAGCAACACCGCAGCGGTGGTTCTTTACGAAGGTTTGCGGCAACTGGGTTTTGCCAATATTCGCTAGCTCAGCTGAAATAGACAGACAAAAAAAGGGAGCCTAAAGCTCCCTTTTTTTGTCACACTGAAAACTTGTTTAGTGTGCGGTTTCTTTTTCCGCTTGCTCGGCGGCGCGCTTCGCCTGCGCTTGCTGAAACAGTGCGTCAAAATTAATTGGCTGCAAATGGAACGGCGCAAATGAGCCTCGGCCAATTAACGATGAAATCGTTTCTCGTACATACGGGAACATTAGATTAGGGCAATAAGAACCTAAGATCTGCTCTAATTCTGCGTCAGTCACACCAGAAATAACAAACACACCTGCTTGCTTTACTTCTGCAATATAGGCTGTTTTTTCATTTACCTCGGCAGTAACAGTCACCGTCACTTCTACTTCAAACTCACTCGTCTCACCAAGACGGCGCGCCTGATTGGCCAGTTGCACGTTAACCTTAGGCTGTCCCTGCTCCAAAAAAATCTGCGGAGCGCCAGGCACTTCGAAAGAAAGGTCTTTCACATAAATACGCTGCACCTGAAGCTGGCGTTGCGGCTCTTCACTCATCATTAACTCCTGTCTTGTAATTTTTTATCGAGGCTACCATTACGCTCAAGCTCATACAGCTCATCGCAGCCGCCGATATGCTCATCATTAATCCAAATCTGTGGCACCGTGCGCTGACCGCTTTTCTGCATCATCTCTGCGCGCCGAGCGGGCTCTGCATCGAGATCAATATTCACGAACGCAACGCCCTTATCCGTCAACAGCCGCTTTGCCCGCGAACAAAATCCACACCAAGCTGCTGAATACATCAAAACATCAGCCATTAGGCTTTCACTACCGGCAACTTCTCATCACGCCAGCCCTGTATGCCACCCTGCAAACGCATCAAATTGGTAAAGCCTTTCGCTTTTAATGCTTTACCCGCCGCAGCCGCCGATGGCCCGCCTTTACAGGTTAGAATCAGCGGTTTATCGCGATACTTTTCCAGTTCAGCAATACGCTCAGCAATTTCGCTGGCCGGAATATTAACGCTGCCGGCAATGTGTCCCTGACGGAACTCATCGGCATCGCGAACATCAACAATGACACCTTCCTCTCGATTCACAAGATTTGTCGCCTGCTGAGGCGTCACCGGTTTACCGGAGCGACGGGACTCAAGGGTAAAGAAATACGCGAGCAACAGTGAAAACGAGGACACCAGCAGGTAATGTTGGCTGGCAAATTCAATCAATTTATCCATCGGGCAAACCTTGAGCAGTACTTTGAGGGCGGCAAGTATAACAGCACGACAGCCGGATCATCACGTCTGCCCTTCCCCCTTTGCGTCGGATCAGGTAAAACGCGTCGCCATGAGACTAATTTTATTACTAAGCCTGCCCCTTATCCTTGTTAGCACGGCGCTCGCCCCACGCGCCTATGCCGCCGAGACGGCATCACGGGCCCAGCTCGACGGCCTGCGCAAGCAAATGCGCTCGGTCGAGCAAAGCATTAACGCTGATCTCGGCTTGCGCACCAAAGAACAGGCCGCGCTGCGCAAGGTCGAACGGCAGATTAGCCAGCTAGCCCGCGAGGCACGGACTCTTGAACAAGATCAGGCCAAAGCCGCCAAGCGCCTGAAAACGTTACGAGACGAACAGGTCAGCATGGCGAACGAACGTATCAAGCAAGTCAGCTGGCTGGCACGGACCGCCCGCGCCAGCTATATGAATGGCCGCCAAGAAACGCTAAAACTACTGCTCAACCAAGAACAACCGGATCGTTTGGCTCGGCTACTGCGCTACCAAGACTACTTCCAAAGCGCCCGGGCCGAACGTGTCGTGATGCTGAATAAAGACCTCGCCGCCCTGTTGGCGCTTGCAGAACGGGTTGAGCAAGCCCGCGACGACGTGCTGAAGCGGCAAGATGCCGTCAACGCTCAGCAAACACTCCTCAACAATGCCCGCGGTGAACGGGCCACCACTCTTGCCAGTCTCAATAAACAGCTCGACAGCAACACTCACCGGCTTGAACAGATGCGCGGCGACGAGAAACGTATCGAATCGCTACTCAAACAAATGCAACAGACTCTCAACGATATTCCAGCAAATCCAAGCGGAGCGCCGTTTGGTAAACTCGCGAATAAACTGCCGTGGCCGGTCACCCGCAATCTGCGCGCACGGTTCGGCACCGTTCGCGAAGGCCCCGTACGCTGGAATGGTGTCATTCTGCGGGTAACCCCAAGTGAGCCGGTACGCGCCATCCATAGTGGCAGAGTGGTGTATTCAGACTGGCTGCGCGGCTACGGGCTGCTGACCATCATCGATCACGGTCACGGCTACCTGACACTTTACGGTTACAACGAAAGCCTTATGCGCGAAGTGGGAGAGTGGGTTTCCACCGGCGACACCATCGCCCTCGCTGGCAACTCACGAGGCACAGAGCAAGCCGGTTTATACTTTGAAATCCGCCGCGACGGGAAGCCCGTTAACCCAGACCGCTGGTGTAATAGCCGTGTTACACTGCCGCAATAATTAACGCAATCGCCGTCCAATAACAGGGAACTTCGAATCGTTATGCGCCTTCGCCTATCCGTACTTTTTGCCGCGAGCTTGTCCGTTTTCTCTAGCATGGCTTTTGCCGCCGACCCTGCTCTCGACACGCAGGCTGAACAACAAGGCATCCCCGTTAACGAGCTACGGGTATTTGCCGAAGTCATGGAGCGTATTCGTGCCGTGTATATCGACGAAGTCGATGATAAAACACTGCTAGAAGCTGCCATACGCGGCATGCTCTACGAACTCGACCCACATTCAAGTTATCTCACGCCAAATGAATTCGATGATTTACAAGTGACCACCTCTGGCGAGTTCGGCGGGCTAGGCATTGAGATCACGTTGGAAAACGGATTTATCAAGGTTGTCTCTCCCATTGACGACACTCCGGCAAGCGCCGCGGGCATCAACGCAGGTGATTTAATCCTGAAAATTGATAGCACCTTCGTCAAGGGGCTCGGCTTACAAGAATCCGTGGATCTACTACGCGGAGAAATCGGCTCCGAAGTTGAACTCACTATTTTATCCGCCGGCGATCAAAAGCCTCGCAAAGTCACACTCAAGCGCGATCGCATTCAAATTAAAAGCGTCCGCAGCAATATGCTCGAGCCGGGCTATGGTTACCTTCGCGTCACTCAGTTCCAAGGGCAAAGCGGCACCGAAACAAAAAAGGCGCTGGCCAAGCTATTAAAGAAAGAGCCACTAAACGGTTTGGTTTTGGATTTGCGCAACAACCCGGGCGGCGTACTCACTGCTGCCGTTCAAATTGCAGATCTATTTCTTGATGATGGCCTGATCGTTTACACCCAAGGCCGTGCGGAAGAAAGTCGCACCAACTACGCAGCAACCAAAGGCGACATGTTGAAAGGCGTGCCAATGGTTGTGCTGATCAATGCTGGCTCTGCCTCCGCCTCCGAGATTGTCGCCGGCGCCCTGCAAGACCAAGAGCGCGCCATCATCATTGGTCAGCGCAGCTTTGGTAAGGGCTCAGTACAAACAATTATGCCTCTGCATGATGAGCGCGCATTAAAGCTCACCACCGCACGCTATTACACGCCTAACGGACGCTCTATTCAGGCAGAGGGTATCGCACCTGACATTCGCACCGAGGTCGCGCGGGTAGAACTGGCCAGCGACGACGGCAATGTTCGCGAAGCCGATTTACGCGGCCACCTCGAAAACAATACTGCAAAAGATAAAGCCAACCCGGCAGCCAGCGAAGTGCCTTTAGTGTCCCGTGATTACGCGTTATATGAAGCGCTTTCTATTCTCAAGGGCGTACACCTAGCATCGCGTCGCGACACTCAGAACAACAAGGCACAAAACGAAAAACCTGACGTAACAACAAACAACAAGACGGACGCTCAATGAGAGCGGTACTCGCGCTGCTCTGTTGCTGGCCGTTATTCGTAATTGCCGCAGACAACGCGTCTTCACTACCACGCATCGCTATTATCATCGACGATCTCGGTTATCACCGCTCCCGCGGTGAGGCCATCGTCGACCTGCCTGGCGATGTCACCTGTGCCATCATCCCCGAAACACCTTACGGACCGCGACTCGCAAAGCGCGCCGCCCGCATTAATAAAGAAGTCATGATTCATCTGCCCATGGAGACCGCCAGCACGCGGCCACTCGACAAAGGCGGCATTAAAGATGAGATGACGCACCCCAAGCTAGTCACAACGGTGCGTCAGGCGTTTATTCGTATCCCTCAGGCACGCGGGCTCAATAACCATATGGGCAGCATTCTGACGGCCGAAGAAAAACCCATGCAGTGGCTCATGCAAGAACTTGCGCTAAATCATTATTTTTTTATTGATAGCCGCACCACCCCTGACACGGTGGCGGAAAAGATCGCAATGAAGAATGGGCTTCGCTCTGCGGGACGAGATGTTTTTCTCGACAACGAGCGAAACTTAAACAGTATTAATAAACAGTTCAATCAACTTATTCGTATTGCCAAACGCCGCGGACACGCCATCGCGATTGGCCACCCTTATCCTGAAACGATTGAATACCTGCAGGGTGTCTTACCCTTACTGGAACGCGCCGGCGTTAAACTCGTGCCCGCCTCCGAACTGCTAAACGCTCCGCCAATGATGGCCGCGCAACAAGAAAATGAACAAAAGCCTGACGCGTAAGCGAGCAGTAACAGCCTGGGGGCTCAGCTATTCAGCGGACTTCTTATCCCCAGAGCCAACCCCGGTTATACGCGCATAGCCCAGCATCAAGAAACCAAACGCAAACATCATCACGCCATATACCGCTACCGGAACCGACATCTCGCTAGAGCTCAGTAGCGTTAACGTCACCAACAAACCGAGCGTGCTGTTTTTAATACCCAATTCAACCGCAACGGAAAAACTCTGCGCGCGCGACAAGCCCATCACCCTGCTGCCAGCAAGACCAATAACCAAGCCAATAATATTCAACAGCCCAGCGGCTAAGCCACCCTTCCATAACAGCTCCAGCATGCGCTCACCGAGCTGCGTCAAGATCGCCACAATGACCCCAACCAACACCAGCAAACCAAACACACTGACAAGCTTTTCCATGCGCACCGCAAACGTATTCGCATAACGCTTTATCGTCATGCCGATCGCAACTGGCAGGAGAATAATCGCAATCAACGCCACCACCGTCTTCTTCACCGGCAGCTCTACGACTTGGCTTGCATCGGCATAACGCTCAAGCGCAAAACCTACCACGACCGGTAACGTAACAATGGTGATTAGGCTCGCTAATACCGTCAGAATAATGGAGAGAGCAACGTCGCCGCGGCCAAGATAGACAAACAAATTGGATGTTGTACCGCCAGGACAAGCAGCAATTACGACTAGGCCCACCGCTAAAGCAGGCGACAGAGAGAGCGCATCGGCGAGCAGAAAAGCAACAACAGGCAGAATAAGTAGCTGGGCGAATAAACCAAAGAAGGTCGCACGCGGGGCAATAATCACCTCACGAAAATCCTTCGGCAATAGCGTCATTCCCATACCGATCATAATAAAAAATATCGCGGCGGGCAGTCCGTACTCTATCAAAGGTCCCTGTTCCACCACTCTACCCCTTAACGCTTAGGATTCGCTTTTTCCAACTCCAAGTACTCTATCGGCGCAGCAGGAGGGTTGCCATAAATATAGCTGCGCGGTGCTGGCAACGTATCTGGACGCCCTGGGCCACGAATTTCCAAATAATCATCGTAGTGATTCTGATATTCCTGAGCCCGAATAATGCGCCGCAGTCTTTCTAGGGTGAAATACGGAGCATCACGCAATAATAAGTTAGCCAGCCAAGTCGGAATATAACCACCGGGATCAAGCACCAACTGATAGGTCACCTCTGCAGCATTCTCATCGTCGAGTCGGCGAAATTTGAAAATACCTTCCATTTCAGGGAAGCGCACATAACGTGGATCAGGCGGCAACAAGTCAGGACGATTGCTCAGATGCATCGTTATTGACTCTTCTTCCTTGGTCAGCTTCTGCTGCACATCGACCCGCAGCACCGCCTCTCGATCCGCTAACGGCCAAGGTAAATGGGTACCAAAACGCATATAGCGACGAAGCGGACTATCACGATCAAACTCCGTTGCGTTATCAACAAAGTGCAGCCACTTAGGGAAATTAGCGTAATCATTAAGCAGCCCAGACAAAGCATACTCATCCGCCAGTTGAATCTTCGTTACGCCGCGAAAGGTTTTTAAACGCGAGTTTTCGCGATGGCGGGTATAGACCTGAATATCATTACGATCGCTAATTAATGTCCAGTCTGGATCAAGCCCCGTATCTAACGGAGAGCGGTTAGGAACACTATTGGGAGAGCCGCTTACGGCAGATTGATCGGCGAATGCAATGGAAGTGGCAGCAAAAAACGAAAGACAAAGCGCAACGGTCGCCGCGACTGCGCGCCGTATTGAGGACTGTTGGGACTGCGTCCGGACACCCATCTACCCTTCCTTTTGTTATTATGCTGATCTGGCAGTATAGCAACGCAATCACTGGCGGCAATCGCCATTACACACCGTTACTCAGCAGAACAATTACGCTACATGTCCGCTGGGCAACATTACATGCGCATTTCGATACCAGCGGCCGCCATATATTCTTTCGCCTCACCGACTGTGTGCTCGGCAAAGTGGAAAATTGATGCTGCCAGTACGGCATCTGCGCCACCAAGCTGCACTCCGTCAACAAGGTGCTGCAACGAACCGACACCGCCGGAAGCAATCACTGGCACCGCAACAGCATCCGCAATAGCACGCGTCAGTGCAATGTCAAAACCGTTCTTAGTGCCATCACGATCCATGCTCGTCAGCAGCACTTCTCCGGCACCATAGTCCGTCATTCTCTTTGCCCACTCAACGGCGTCTAAACCCGTTGGCTTGCGGCCACCGTGGGTAAAGATCTCCCATCGATTTGCTTCACTTTCCGCGCTCACTTTCTTCGCATCAATGGCAATCACGATGCACTGGGAGCCAAAGCGCTGCGCGGCGTCGCGAACAAATTCTGGGTTGTTTACCGCCGCCGAATTGATGCTGACCTTATCTGCGCCCGCATTGAGCAGATTGCGAATATCTTCAAGCGTGCGCACACCGCCGCCAACGGTGAGCGGAATGAAGACTTCTGCTGCCATCCGTTCAACGGTTTGCAGCATGGTGTCACGGCCATCGTGGCTGGCGGTAATATCGAGAAAGGTGATCTCATCAGCACCCTCTTCGTTGTAGCGCCGCGCCACTTCAACAGGATCGCCAGCGTCACGAATATTTTCAAACTGGACGCCTTTAACCACACGGCCTTTATCAACATCCAGACAAGGAATAATACGTTTCGCCAAACCCATGCTTACTCTCCAGTGCCTGCGCCAGTGAGTTCATCGGATAGCTTCTGCCCTTCGGCAAAATCCAACGTGCCCTCGTAAATCGCTCGGCCGGTAATCGCACCCTCAATACCCGATGATGATGCCGCACAGAGACCGCGCACATCGTCGAGGTTAGTAATGCCGCCAGACGCAATGACCGGAATCGAAATGGCTTCAGCCAAGCGCGCGGTTGCATCAACGTTAACGCCTTGCAGCATGCCGTCACGGCTAATATCCGTATATACGATGGCACTCACTCCGTCGCCTTCAAACTGGCGGGCTAAGTCCGTAACGTTAACGTCGGTTACATTGGCCCAACCGTCGGTTGCTACCATGCCGTCTTTAGCATCAAGGCCAACAATAATATGCCCGGCAAACTGCTTGCACATATCCCGCACAAAACCTGGATCAGTAACCGCTTTGGTGCCAATAATAAGCCACTGCACGCCGGCTGAAAGATAGGCTTCAATAATCTCAGGGGTGCGGATGCCGCCTCCGATCTGAATAGGCAACTGCGGGAACTTCTTCGCAATGGCCTTCACCACATCGCCGTTAACAGGCTCACCAGCAAAGGCGCCGTTTAAATCAACTAGGTGCAAGCGTCGGGCACCAAGATCAACCCAATGCGCCGCAACCGCAACAGGGTCATCAGAAAAAACCGTGTCATCTTCCATACGCCCTTGGCGCAGGCGAACACATTTTCCGTCTTTTAGATCAATGGCTGGAATTAACAGCATGTAAACAACCTCAACAAAACCAGTACAGCACTCACGTTAAAGCAGGTGCAGAGAAATGATGCGCAGGAGAACGCGCTATGGCTGCCAGCGCAGAAAGTTTGAGAGCAACGTCATGCCGTGGCTGGCGCTTTTCTCAGGGTGGAATTGCACCGCAAAGATATTCGAACGGCATGCTGCCGCCGCAAACCGAAGGCCGTAATCGCAACGCCCGCTCACCTGCTCTTCAGGCAACCCCGTAATGCAGTAGCTGTGGACAAAATAGAACCGAGAATAATCGTCGATGCCTTCCCACATAGGGTGCTCTTCTTGCTGCACTTGATTCCAGCCCATGTGCGGCACTTTTAAGCGCTCACCGAGATCACCGTAACGCTCACCAAAGTGCACGACATTGCCGGGAAACAAACCCAAACACTCGACGCCGCCGTTTTCTTCGCTGTGCTGCATCATCGCCTGCATGCCCACACAAATACCCAACAACGGCTTGCCGCTTGCTGCCACTTCAAAAATAGCCTGATCTAAACCACGGCTGCGCAATTCATGCATACAATCGCGAATAGCCCCAACGCCCGGGAAAATCACTCGATCTGCGGCAATTGCTACAGCAGGATCGGATGTCACAACAATGCGCTGACCATCGGCAACCTTTTCCAGCGCTTTCGCGGCGGAGTGCAGATTGCCCATGCCGTAATCAAGAATGGCGACAGTTTCGCTCACAAAGATCTCACTTTTTTTCGGTCAAGGTGCCCTTAGTCGAAGGCGTGATATTGGCCATGCGCGGGTCCATTTCGACCGCCATACGCAACGCGCGACCAAACGCTTTGAAGGCAGTCTCAGCCTGGTGATGCGCATTCTTGCCGCGCAAGTTATCGATATGCAGTGTCGCACCGGCGTGGTTGACGAAACCTTGGAAGAATTCGTAAAACAAATCGACGTCAAAATCACCAATGCGCGCACGAGTGAAATCGATAAACATTTCCAGGCCTGGACGACCGGACAAGTCAATCACCACACGTGTTAACGCTTCGTCGAGCGGGACATAGGCATTGCCATAACGGCGTACACCAACCTTGTCGCCCCACGCCTTTGCCATCGCTTGCCCCAAGGCAATACCGATATCTTCTACCGTGTGGTGTGCATCGATGTGCAGATCGCCCTTGGCAGTAATCTCAATATCAACCAAGCCATGTCGGGCAACCTGATCAAGCATGTGCTCAAGGAACGGTAAACCAGTATCCAGTTTGCACTGGCCGGTGCCATCAAGATTGACGCTGACGCTGATCTGCGTTTCCAGCGTATTACGGGTTACGCTGGCGCTGCGCTGGCTCATCAAAGACCTCCACGGAAAATAAAATACGCACGAACGGGCAAATGCCCCTGTAGTTCGGCGACAGGGCGGCTATTATACGGGCCGCGCGCGCTGCGAACCAACCGAAGGAGAGCGTATGCCACTAGAAATTACACAGTTTCCGCTCGATAGCGATCATATTGACCAGCTGACCAGCGTATTACGTGAAAATAATGATGTGCTCACCGCACTGACTCAGCTCTGTGAGCCGCTCGATTCGGCGCTCGCACAGCTTTGGGTGGGAATATTTAACGCCAAACCCGTCAGCTTGGCGCTGCTTGAGCAAGAAAATGCTCAGTGGCGAGTAACAAAGCTAGTCGTGCACCCAGCCACCCGAAATCGTGGCGTCGGCGCAGAAACCCTACGGTTAATCGCCCTGCAGCAACCATTTCAGACGCCTGCTTCATTACAAATCTTGGCGCAACGGGCCGGGCTCATTTAAACCGCCCGACCCAAACCGGTGCCTAGCTCGCCAGCACCTGTAGACGAATACACAGGCTCGCGCCTTTTTCACGACCCTCACTCTCCGCCCAAATCTCGCCGCCCGCCTGCTCAATCATCACCCTCGCCATCGGTAACGACAGACCAAAGCCTTCCAACTGATGATGGGAGCCGACCATATAAAACGGCGCAAAAATACCGTCAATGTCATCGCGCAGAATACCCCGACCTTGGTCGGTTATACGCAGCACCACCGACCCGCGCTCTGGCTCAAACACCGCGTCCGCCACGATATCGGTTTCTTCCTTGCCGAAGTGAATAGCATTGTCGAGCAGCCACGAGAAGACATCGGTCAGCTCCTTATCGCAGGCATTCACACAGAGATCCGCCGGAATAAGATTGCGCACCTTCATGCTGTTAGCCGCCAGCTCTTCTTCTCGCTCCACAGAACGGACAATGCGATCGAGCTTCCACATAGGGGCGCATTGCCCCACCACCGGCATTTCCTTGCGACTGGCAATTTCAAAATAGCGCAATGACGTTGCGACCAGCTGCTGTAAACGGTCTTGCCCCTTATGCACCATGCCCACCGCTTCCATCAATTCCGGCGGCAATTCGCCCGTCTCTAGCATCCGCGCGCTAGACAGCCAGTTAAGAGGCGTATTGAGTTCGTGGCTGAGATACTCCAAAAAGACCATCTTATCGCGATCAAGACGTTGCACTTCATCGAGATGGTGCTGCAGGGTTTCATGGCTCTGCCGCTCTAACGTGTCGCGCTCCGCCTCCAACAATTTAATGCGCTCGCCTAGCGCTAGCGACAACAAGATCGCCACCCAAGCACTGCCGATATGCGGCGCATAATTACTCCAACCGGAGTGCGGAATAATGCCGGTGTTATCGAGAACAAATATGCAGCAACCGAGCAGAAAGAATGACCACGCAGCAACATAAAAACGTGCGGCACGATAGCCACGCAGCCATGTACCAATACCCACCCAGTTAAGGGTGATCGCGACCAGCAATACCACCAACGTACTTAAATGGTAGGACCAAGGCGGCGGCACAATAAACACCGATATGAATGCGGCAATACAGCCGTACAGCAGCCGCTTTAAGCCTTGCTCATAGCCGGTAAACTGACTTTTAAGATTGAGAAAAGCGCGGGAATACTGCACTAACGAAATCATGCCAAACGTGGCGAACACCGGAAACCATTCGTTCAATGACGGCAGAGCGCGCCACAAATACTGCAAACCTAGCCCATTGATATTGGCAAAACACAGCACAAAGCTACTTAAAAAGAGGATATACCAAAGGTAGGCGACGTCCCGCACAGAGAAATACAGCAAGAAGTTGTAAACCAACATCACCAACAACGCGCCGTAGAACAGGCCAAAAATAAGCTGCTCTCGATAAGTACGCTCAATCAGCCCTTCCGCCGACGACAGCTTAAGCTCCAAGCTCAATGCGCCCTTGCCGGACACCTTCATGTAATAGGTCTGCTCCATGAAGTTTCCGGTATTCACCGGAAAAATAAACTCGCGATGCTCAAGCAAACGCTGACCGAATGGCAGCGCATCCCCCATCTCTGTTGGCACCCAAACGCCAGGCGCGACAGGACTATAGAGAGTGAGATGATCAATAATGGGATGGCGCTGGATCAAAAACCAACGCTGCCCAGACACCGACGACATATCCACGGTGATACGCAGCCAGAATGTCGAGGAGCTAAAGCCAAAGCTCGGGTTTTCTGTCTGGCTCGACACAAACCGATCTGAAAAAGCGCCTGCCACCTGCTCGATAGTCAAATCGCCATCAGGGTCTTCCAGAACATCAATGCTCCGACCAACGCTCAGCTCCCGCTCTGTCGGCGCGGGGCGAACCACTTCGCTCGCCGCGACCCAACAAGGCAACATAACCAACAATAGACAACACAAACGGAACTTTTGTAACAAACGACCCCCCTAAATCCCATCACTGCATAGCACGGCCAGCCTTGCTATGCTCTGCGAAAGAGAAATACATCCACCGCACATTTTATGCGCCCTATCATCGACCGGCAGCCGCCGCGGTGCAAGGCTCAGACCAAGGAGATCCACATGGCAAAAACGCTGAAGATTATAGCGGCAATATTACTAGCTCTGGTCGTCCTATTAGCGTTAGCCCTTTTTGTTATCACGCGAGTGATAGACCCCAATGATTTCAAACCGGAAATTTCCGCCGCCGCACAAGAAAATGCCAATCTAGACCTCACCATCGAAGGCGATCTCAGTTGGACATTCTGGCCTTCACTTGGCGTCAATATCGGTCATACCGAAGCACGCATTCACGACCAACCGGAACTGTTTGCTGGCCTTGATGAAATACATGTCGGCGTGGCCGTATGGCCGCTGTTTTATGGCAAGGTCGAAATGGATGCGGTGAGCGTCCACGGCCTGCAGCTCAATCTCGTCGAAGGGCCTGACGGCGCCAATTGGGAACAGATTGGTAGTAGCGCCGACGCCACAGCAGCACATTCTGCTGACGCAGAAAATATTTCCGACGAAAGTGCCAGCGCGATGGATATTCCCCTGTCTATTCCTTCCGTCAATATCCATGGCGCCAACATTCGCTATCGCGTGCTCACCGACGGAACGGATATCACCGTTGAGAACGCCAATATCAGCGCACAGAATGTTTCGCTCGATAAGCCCTTTACGCTGCAAGCAGCACTGCGCTACCAAGATCAAAGTGATATTCGTATCGACACCGATCTCGACACCACACTGGCGATGGATCTTGACAAGAACATTTTTCAGCTAAACGAATTCGTTATCAACGCGAACATTGGTGGCATCACCACATTGCCCATCGCGGTAACAGCGAAAATGAACATTGATGCTGCGCTCGACGAAGATCGCGTCAGCATTCGCAACCTGATCGTCGACGCCGCCGGCACCCACACCACAGGCGGCATGGATATCAATCAACTTTCAGGCGCCATGCTGTTTGCTGGCGAGCTTCACATCGCACCATTCGATGCCAATGCTGCATTAAAAGCGATTGGCGAAGAAGCCATCGAAACCAGTGATGAAAAAGCACTGAAGAATGTCAGCATAGACGCCATTATTGGCGGGCCAGAGAATAGCATTACCGCAAAATCATTAACGATTAAAGTCGATGACAGCACTATTACTGGCAGCGCAGCGTTGGCGAATATCGACAGCGGAAAACTAGTGTTCGATCTCACTCTAGACAAATTCGTTGCCGACGGTTACTTGCCAAGCGAGACTGAGGAATCATCCAGCAGCAACTCAAACGAAAAAGCCTTAGCAAGCAACGCCGCCGAGCCAATTTTACCACCGCTGTCTGACGCGGAATTGCTGCCATTAGAAGATCTGCGTTCACTAATTGTTGACGGGAAATTTAATGTTGGCAGCCTGTCTTATACGGGCATCAACGCCAGTAACATGCAGTTTGTTGTTAGCGCTAAAGATGGCGTGATGAAACTCAGCAAAGCCGACGGTAATGCGCTCGGCGGAAACTTTAATGCCAACGCCACTCTAGACGCTCGCACCAATACACCAACGTTTGCACTAACAACGAACGTGAAAACAATTCAGCTGCAGCCTGTGGTCGAGATGGCCCTCGAAGAAGACCTCTTTACCGGCGTGCTTGATATGGACATTACATTCAACAGTCATGGCAACAGCGAGAAAGCGTTAGTCGAAAATGCTATCGGCAAAACCACTTTCCACCTAGCAGACGGCACCGTGCGCGGCGCCAATCTGTATAACTCGCTACTTGGCGGAATCAACGACTTGCTCGGCAGCTACCAACAACTGTCTGCCTTTATTCCTGGACAAGAGTCCGGAAAGCTACCGATGGAGCTATCCAAAGACACACGTATTATCGATCTTGATGGCGTCGCTCGCATTGAAAAGGAAGTCGCTTATATCGACAAACTGGCGGCCAATCTTGATCGCGGCACCATCGACGGCAAAGGCTTCTTAAACCTCCGTAGCGAGGCTTTCGATATCAAGATCGGCATGAAATCGCCTGATATTACCGACAACAAATACCTGAAAGATCAAACATGGCCACTGCGCTGCAAAGGCAACTTGCAAGGCGACGCCGCCGGATGGTGCCGCAACGATAAAGACGGTTTCAAGGCAATCGGGAAAGGCGTCGCCACACAAATGGCGAAAGACAAGATTAAAGATAAATTCGGTATTGATGGCGAAGGCGACTCCACGGAAGCGGTCGTCAAAGATGCCGCCAAGAAAAAAGCACAAGATGAATTGCAGAAAAAGCTCGACGAAAAACTAAAGGGCCTGTTTAAGTGACATCTTTTTTAGACCAAAAGATGAACCCCGCGCAATTCCATAAGGCCGTGCTGCAATGGTATGACCAGCACGGTCGCAAAGATTTGCCGTGGCAAAAAGCGATAACACCTTATCGGGTCTGGGTGTCGGAAATCATGCTGCAACAAACGCAGGTGAGCACCGTCATTCCATACTTTGAGCGCTTTATGCAGCGTTTCCCTGACGTGCAAACATTAGCCGCTGCACCAAGCGATGACGTACTGCATTTATGGACAGGCCTTGGCTATTACGCACGCGCCCGTAACCTACATAAAGCCGCACAAAAAGTTGTCGCAGAATACAGCGGCATCTTTCCACTCGGCCCAGAAGCACTCATCGATCTACCCGGCATTGGCCGCTCAACGGCTGGCGCAATAAGCAGCATTAGCCAAGACATTCGCGCGCCAATACTCGACGGTAATGTTAAACGCGTACTCAGCCGCTTTTTGGCCATTGATGGCTGGGCAGGCGAGCGCGCCGTCGCGGAAAAATTGTGGCTCGCCGCCGAAACGTTCACGCCAAAGAAAAGAGTGCGCGACTACACCCAAGTGATGATGGATCTCGGCGCGACACTCTGCACGCGTAGCAAGCCTCGCTGTGGCGAATGCCCGATCAACAAGCATTGCCTCGCGTACAAAACCGAAGAGCAATCACGCTACCCAGGGCGTAAACCAAAGAAAGCCACGCCAGTGAGACAAACATGGATGCTGCTACTGGAAAATAATGACGGCGAACTTTTACTTGAACAACGCCCACCGAGCGGCCTATGGGGCGGACTCTGGTGCCCACCGGAGGCGCGCGACAGCGACGACATTCATAACGTCCTCGAAACGATCGGCCTCGTCGGCACACAAACGCAAACACTGGCGCCGTTTCGACACACCTTTAGTCACTTCCATTTGGATATAACGCCTATCTATATTCAAGTCAGCTCCGCAACGGCAAGCGCTTGCGCAGGGCAGATTGCGGAACAGCCTTCGCGACGCTGGGTTCAACATCAAAAGCCCGGGCGATTAGGGCTCGCGGCTCCCGTAAAAAAGCTATTGGCCCAACTGCAAGAAAGACTCAGCACGGATCTAGCGATAAGCTAGGGATTCTCTGAATAATGTCAAAACACGCAAACAATAAGTCACTGAAAACGACGATAATGGCTAACGAAATGCCCTTCTCCATATCGCCAAACAAGCAGGTAATCGCATGACACGAATGGTTTTTTGCCGCAAGCATCAGCAAGAGCTCGAAGGCCTAGAGCGCGCTCCCTTCCCTGGCCCTAAGGGGCTCGATATCTTTGAGAACATCTCAATCAAGGCGTGGCAAGAGTGGATGCGCGAGCAAACAATGCTGATCAACGAAAAGCATCTTAATCTGATGGACCCAAACACCAAGCCCTACCTAGACAGCCAGCGTGAACATTTCTTCAATAACGAGGAATACGACAAGGCAGAGGGCTACACACCAGAGAACAGCGAAAAATAGCAGCAGCAAATAGAGGATGACGAGGCATCGTGAAACACCTTATTCCGCTACTCATCGCCACCGCATTCGCATCCATAATCGCTAGCTTCGGCGGTGAAAGCACCGCCTTAGCTCTGCTTCTGGGCATCGTTGGCAGCGTTATCGGCTGGCAGGTCGGCAAGCGTATTTGGGCATGGATCAACGAATAGCACGCTCCATCCCTTGACGTTCACAGACTGAATCGCTTTAATAGCGCCCTCTTCAAGGCCCGGATAGCTCAGTCGGTAGAGCAGAGGATTGAAAATCCTCGTGTCGGTGGTTCGATTCCGCCTCCGGGCACCATATTGAGAACATAAAAAAGGCCTCGCATCGCGAGGCCTTTTTTATGTTCTATCGTTTCTGCTGACCAAGACCTGATTATACGTAGGCAAGCTCTCAAGCATGCGTGCTTGCTAGCCCTGCCGCTTTGCCGAACCCTTCAAGTGCCGCTGCAGAAACGCCAACTGATCTCTTAAACTCTCCTCTCGCGCCTCACCCTGATAAATATCGAAGTGTCCCACCGCATAATGCTTCACCTCCGCGTGCGGCATTTTCGCCGCCGCTTTCTCAGCGGAGGCCGGCGGTGCAACGGTATCCGTGTCGCAAATCAACACCAACGCCGGGCAGCGCACTTTGGCGGCAACACTAATCGGACGAAACAGCATTAACGTGGCAGCCACCCTTGCCGCCACTTTATTCGGGGCGCCCTTAGGAAGCAGAGCCGAGTAGCCGTCATAGCAATCTGACGCGCTCATCGCCGCCACTTCTCCGGGGCGACCAGCCGACGCAATATAATGCGGAGACATACCCAGCCCTGCTCGCAAGATATCCAAAGTGCCGTGCGCCGTAAGCTTTAAACCCATGCCTAAACCCGCATAACCAATCACCGACATCACCGACGCCGCGCCATCCATCATCGGACACTGCGCAATAATCGCTTGGACATTGCCATCACGGGCTGCGGCGACCGTCACCAAGCCGCCACCAAAGGAGGTGCCCCACAGTGCGATCTCACCGGCATGGATACCATCAAGTTCACGAACAAAGTTAATCGCCGACTGCCAATCCTGAAGCTCTTTCTCTGGCACCAACAATTGCCGAGGGTGGCCGCCGCTGGCACCAAAATGACGATAATCAAAAACAAACGCGGCATAACCCGCTGCGGCAAACGCTTCGGCAAACGGCGCTAAACCACTATCACGGGTAGCAGCAAAGCCATGCCCCATAACGATACACGGCACATCACCACTGGCGTTTTCAGGGCGATACAAATAACCACGACATTCAGTACCGTGACTCTCAAATGCTAAATCTTCTCGCTGCAACATGACTCCCCTCCTACTACTCGCCGTTTAATCTAGCGAGTCGCTGAAAACCGGCTATCGAATAGCATCTGTTGTACACCAATTATGGGCGCTAAGCGCTAACCCCAACCTCATTTGCCAAGCCGTTTGGCAAAAACATAAGGTTCATCGCGGATTTCCGGGAAAGCCCGATGAGCCATAAAAACATGCAAATGAATTCGGCAGCAACATTGGTTCCTGCAAGGCTGGCAACATCAAGGCTTTTGCCGGAGCGC